>PJTY01000096.1_pt1 | contig 73333 bp, 75 predicted proteins | sample 1512121 | NCBI WGS metagenome assembly PJTY01 (sample SAMN08177680, study PRJNA422409) | Soil metagenome, whole genome shotgun sequencing project. | isolation source: Soil enriched (2) on filter paper: alkali lignin treatment | place: USA: Madison | collected 2015-01-15 | reverse complement strand
GGTCATTGAGTTTCTCGTACAATCGAGCCGAAATCGGCCTACAATGTTGGGCAATTTTACTGTACTCTGCCCCTATAAAGCAAAGTCAAACCGCATCAATTCAAAGAACTATAAACAACTGGTTATTCTATCAGCATTTTCGATAAAAATTTACGGGATTTGTCGATTTTTCATCCTTAAATTACGTTTCATCGTGCAAATTTGTTCTCAACGCCGTTAAAAATCTGTTTTTCAATTCCTACAAATGAACCATTCGACTGACGACAATTTGCAAGCAATTATAAAATATAAACAAACTCAACAAAGCATGGGGATTTCTTCACTTACTTTTACTGTTATAATTGCGGCTGTCCTTATTCAATATGTTGTTTTAGCAATGGCAAATAAAAAACTTTTAATTTGTGCAGCACTGGCGACTGGTCTTTTATTAACTGCGTGCGTGAAAAAAGAAGAACCTAAAAACGAAGAGCAGCAAGACCAGACCACGACTGAAACTCAAACTCAGCCACAACCTGAACCTGAAAAAATTCAGGAGTTTGAATCGCTAGAAAGTGTTGATAAGCAAGAAGCTCCTGCGGCGACTGTTGAAACAACGCGTGAACAAACTGAAAATACCACCACTGAAATTCGTCGTGAAATCCGCCCTGCTCAGACTGAAACACCTGCTGCAACCGAGACGCCACGTACTGAACAACCAAAACCGGCTAAGACAGAACAGCCCAAAGCTGAGCAATCTGTAAAAGCTGAACCAAAACCAGCGAAAGTAGAGCAGCCTAAAGCTGAACCAACTGCAAAAGCGCCAAAATCATCTACACCAGCTCAAAGTGAAGATGATGCTGTTGCTGCCGCGATTGCTGCTGCTACGCCTGCATTAAACAACTAATGTTTTAATCGCGTGCTGTAAAAAGCCATGAGCTGACTCAATTGTAGCTCATGGCTTTTTTATTTCTACAACATTAATAGTTCTTAAAGAAATCAGCCATCAAACGTGAAGCCCACGATTTCACACTCAACGTTTCATAGAAACCGCAATGACTACCCTTCTTGGTGGTGACCACTGCTATATTTTCCATCTGCTGTATGGCTTCTTTATACGGCTCCAGATTCTTGATTGAGCATACTGGATCATCTTCGGCATTCAAAATCATCAATGGAATTTTGACATTTTCAAAAACATAGATCGGGTTGATAGCCTGACAATAACTTTGATAATCCTGAAATCCCGCCATTTCAAAATATTCTTTCTCAAACTCTTCCAGGCTGGTTGTGGCAAGCACTTTTTCTATAGATGCAAGCTGTGTCCATATGTTCTGATAGGGATAAATGAAGTATTTAAACAGCTTCTTGGTCATCATCTTGCTATAAAACGGATGGACATTCTTAAAGCCAATTTCTGTGTTATAGCCTGGACACATTGCAAATGCAGCTTTGAACGGTGTATCTGCACCTTGTTCACCTAAATAGCGCACTAACAAACCGGTACCCGCAGAAGAACCAACGGCATATAAGTCAGAATCTGGAAATAAGCGTTGAATATGCGCCAATTGTTCTTTTAGATCACTGGTCGAACCAAATAGTGAAATGCGTGGCACAGGCATCGGCAGGCCTGCATGACCACGGCGCAAACACAACGCAATTCTCCATCCGGTATATTCATGCAGGTCTTTGACCAGTTCGCGCATACTCTCAGGTGTACCGGTTATGGTATGCATGATCACAACCGTCGGCGTATCTGCCGGTAAATCATAGCCATACCATGCAATTGCCGTTACCCCACCATCCTGCATGTGCAATTGCTCGATTCGATCATATTCAAGTTTGACCATCTTTTTACGAATCACATCAAAATATAAAAGGTGGAGATGGGTATTGCTCAGCCACGGTGTTGGACGATATTTTTGCTTTAATTGCGGTAATTTTTCCAGAACATCTTTAATTTTCCCTTTAGGGTCATAATACATTTTCGGTTGTTCGGCACCGAGCACTGTATCAAAAAGTTCTGAACCTAAAACTTTGATTTTATCTAAAGCTGATATACCCATATCTAGTACCGCCTCTAATGATGAGTAAATGTTTGTCGCACTAAAGTAGCGACCTGTTGCCCCCAGATGGCATAAATTTCTTTGCCAGGATGAAAACCATCGCTAGCCATTGGCAGATTCATCGCCTGAAAAGTTTCTACATCATATTGAATGAAATGAAATTGTGGCTGCGGCGCCAGCCATTGTTGTAATACTTGATTCATCTGTTCTGCATATTGTCCAAATAACCAGGCCAAAGGATTCGGCAAGGCTGGAAAATGCTGCATCGGTGGTACACCAGACACAATAATAAGCTTGGGCTGAAACTGTTGTTGGATATAACTAAAAAGTTGTTTTTGCTGTTTCAACCAAGACTTTGCCGAAGTCAGTTTGGTGACGTCATTGACACCAATCGAGGTGACGATTACATCATAACATTGCTGATCTAACTGTTGTACTGATTGGTAAACTTGTGCAGTGGTATCGCCTGTTTTTGCTTGCAGTTTCCATTGTAAGCGATATTCATTTTGCAACTCGGAAATGATGGTGCCCGATAAAGCCTGTTGTTGGGTTTCCACTCCCACGCCAGCAGTAGCTGAATCTCCGATAATCAGCAGAGACAATGGCTTGCCTTGGCCAATAACACCTTCGCGCGCGCCATCGGCTTCTAAAAGTCGTGGTGTATTTTTACGAACTTTCGTACCCTGAATGAGTAATACAGGCAATAAAGCCAAAGTTGAAAGTTTTAACCACATTTTAAATCTCTTTATGTTACTTAGGCTATTTTTAGCGCTTTAGTTGGGTTGATACTTGGCAAATCTTGCGCCCATCTTCTCTGCCAATGCTGCCAAACCACTCATCGGACGGATCATGACTTCAAAATCAATGATTTTTCCTTGCGCATTAAAACGAATCATATCAATGCCCTTGAGCGATTTCCCACTGACATTGGCACTAAATTCCAGCACTACATTCTCACCATCTTCAGTATAAAATTCACGGTGATAAGTGAAGTTCTCAAATACCTGAATCACATTGGTCAAAATAAAAAAGACCACATGTTTGCCTTCATAAGCTTTATAAGCAACCGGTGAGCGGAATACCACATCTTCTGCGAGTAAGTCATTCAACGCAGACAAATCGCCAGCTTTGATCATGTCATGCCAGATTGCTAAGGCTTGTATTGTTGTTTCAAGTGTCATTGTTATTTTCCTTCATATCTAAAAGTGAATGAGCACTTCCTCTCATGAGAAAATGCTCATTTCCACCTTATAAAACAGCTGCTAATTCAGCACCTTGACGAATTGCACGTTTAGCATCCAGCTCACCTGCTTCTTTCGCACCACCAATCAGATGAACATTTTTACCATCAGCTTTAAGTTGGTCGAACATTGCAGTATAAGATTCCTGCCCCGCACAAATCACCACATTGTCTACCTCAAGCACCCGGCTCTGACCATCGACGGTAATATGTAGACCTTGGTCGTCAACCTTGTCGTAGCTTGCTCCTGCAATCATTTTCACATCACGATGTTTTAAGCCAGTACGGTGAATCCAGCCCGTAGTTTTACCTAAACCAGCGCCAACAGATGCTGTCTTACGTTGTAATAAGTAAATTTCACGTTCAGACTTTTCCAACTCAGCTGCTTTTAATCCGCCGACATGCTGGTAAGTTGTATCAATTCCCCACTCTGCATAGAACTTTTCAGGATTTAAGCTGCCACTATCTCCTTCGTGAGTTAGGTATTCTGCAGTATCAAAACCAATACCACCGGCACCAATAATGGCAACACGCTTACCGACAGGTACACGCTCTTTTAAGACCTGGATATAGCTCAACACTTTTGGATGATCAATCCCTTCGAATTGTAATTGACGTGGGGTCACACCTGTTGCAACCACGATATCATCATAGTTGGCCTGGCTTAGTTCTTCATAAGTGGCCGTATGATTCAGCACCAACTCAATATTCGGCTGTAATTCAATCTGGCGTTTGAAATAGCGTAAGGTTTCGTAGAATTCTTCTTTACCCGGAATGGTTTTGGCGATATTGAATTGCCCACCAATCTGGTTGCTGGCATCAAAGACTTTCACTTTATGACCACGACTGGCTGCATACACCGCAAAGCTCAAACCTGCTGGACCAGCACCAATCACGGCAATATTTTTGACTGCATGGGTTTCTTTAAAAATTAGTTCAGTTTCATAACACGCACGCGGGTTGACTAAACATGTCGCAATCTTCATTGAGAAAATATGGTCTAAACAGGCCTGGTTACAACCGATACAGGTATTGATCTCATCACTACGGCCTTCACTGGCTTTCAATACAAACTCAGGATCGGCCAGCATTGGACGTGCCATAGACACCATATCGGCATGACCAGAGGCCAATACGTGTTCCGCCATTTCAGGAGTATTGATACGGTTTGAAGTAATCAAAGGAACTGAAACTTCACCTTTAAGCTTTTCAGTCACCCATGTAAATGCTGCACGTGGTACTTTGGTTGCAATGGTTGGGATACGCGCTTCATGCCAGCCAATCCCTGTATTAATAATGGTTGCACCGGCTTTTTCAATTTCTTTCGCCAGTTGAATCACTTCTTCCAGCGTTGAACCACCTTCAACCAGATCCAGCATCGACAAGCGATAAATAATGATGAAGTTCTCACCGACCAACGCACGGGTCCGCTTTACGATTTCAATCGGGAAACGAATACGGTTTTCATAACTACCGCCCCATTCATCATCACGATGGTTGGTACGGGCTGCAATAAATTCATTGATCAGGTAACCTTCCGAGCCCATGATTTCAACCCCATCATAGCCTGCATATTGTGCAAGCTTGGCGCAGTTGGCAAAGTCATCAATAGTTTGCTGCACTTCGGCTGAAGTGAGGGCTTTGGGTTTAATCGGGTTAATTGGCGCCTGAAACGCAGAAGGTGCCACAATCTCAGGCTGATAAGAATAACGGCCAGTATGCAAAATCTGCATGGCAATCTTACCGCCCGCCTCATGCACAGCTTGGGTAATCACTTTATGTTTGTCTGCTTCGGCAATACTATCGAGCTTAGACGCATGCGCGAAAGTCAGGCCAGCATCGTTTGGCGAGATTCCACCAGTGACAATTAATCCAACATCCCCTTTGGCACGTTCCGCATAGAATGCAGCCATACGCTCATAACCTTGAGGTGCTTCTTCCAGGCCAACATGCATAGACCCCATAAGCACACGGTTTTTTAAAGTGGTAAAGCCCAAATCAAGTGGCTTTAATAAATGTGGATAAGCTGACATGTTTTCTCCTTTGGCTCGCATTCTGCTTGCTAATGCAACTTGTTGCATAAAGTTATAAACAAGATTTGATTTTTATGCAACATATTGCATAATTCTGATGAGTCATTTTTTATTATGGAACATCATGTCACTCGCCCATGTTTTATTGACCAGCCTATTAGAGAAGCCAAGCACAGGTTTTGAATTGGCTCGTCGCTTTGACCGTTCAATGGGCTTCTTTTGGAATGCGACTCATCAGCAAATCTATCGTGAACTCAATGGCATGCTGAAAAAAGGATGGATTTCGACATTAGAAGAACAAGCTGCAAATAGCCGAAAAAAGACCTATCAAGTGGAACAACTGGGTAGAATACAACTGGCTGCATGGATTGAACAGCAAAGCGAACCTGCACAATTACGCGATGATCTTATGGTCAGGTTAAGGGCTGAAGCTCAACTGGGCGGCAATAGCATTTTGCCGGAGCTGGAACGCCATCTATCGCTTCATAAGGAAAAATTAAGCCTTTATCAAGCCATTCATGCTAAAGATTTTGACAATAGCGAACCCACCAACCGTGTACTGTTCATCCATAAAATGATTCTTGAACTTGGTATCATTACAGAAAGTGAATGGATAAAATGGTTGGAACAGATGATCCCTCAATTGAGAAAGTTTGAGGAAGCAAACGAGACTGGAGAACAATAATGCCATTTTATAGCATGCCGGATCAGGAAAAATTATTTGTACGACGTGTCGGTGAAGGTGAACCTGTACTGGTGTTGTCAGGACTGGGCATGCAAAGCTGGCAATGGCTTCCTTTCTTATTTGCCAATCGTAAACAATATGAATTTATCATTCCGGACTGGCGCGGTTTTGGCGGTTCAAAACATTGTGCGATTCCGCATCTGGATGCAATTTCGAGCCACTGGAATGATGTCAATAGTCTCATCCAGCAATTAAAACTGGATCAGTTTATCCTGATGGGCTATTCCATGGGAGCGACCACAGCCATGCATGGCATGAAGCATGGTAATTTGGCCGAGAAACTCAAAGCCTATTTACATATTGACCAAACGCCAAAGATCTCTGTCGATGACTCCTGGCAGTATGGCTTATTTGGTGAAAAGCATCCGCAATTTAAAAGCCTCCTGCTCGATATTCAAACCTTGTTGCTCGAGTACAAATACGCACAGAAGCTTGAAGATTTACCGAATGATATTCGCTATAAGCTAGTGAGCTTATGGGGCGCCTTTATTGAGCTACAAGGCAGTAATAACTATAGTCCGAAAATTTTCAAACTGGCGCTCAATCGTCCTTTCCTACAAAAATATTTACTCCCGATTCAACGTCTGGATTACTTGCTTTGGTATGTAGAAAACTATCTTAACCATGATGAAGATTATCGCGATGCAATTCGCCAGTTAAATTGCCCGACCACCTTCTTTATTGGTCGTGAATCTACCCTGTACCCTGAAATGGGACAAACCCTGATCGCAGAGAGCTTGTCAAATGCGACAGCAGTTTATTTCGAACGCTCTGGGCATACACCTCTGATTACTGAACCAAGAAAGTTTAGTCAGGAAATTGGTCATTTTCTTGCAGCTCATTCCATTCAGGCCGCTTAAATTAAGCTGAATAAAAAAAGCCAGTCTGATGACTGGCTTTTTTAGCTTTAGTTTTTATGTCGCATTTGTTCAGCCACATCCAGCAAAGCCTGTGCTGTTTTATCCCAACCCAGACAACCATCAGTAACTGACTGACCATAGGTCATATCACAGGAAATTTTTTGATTACCATCCACCAGATGACTCTCAATCATCACACCGCGTACTTTCGATTCAGCACGCTCTGCAATAATTTGCTGCAAGACTTGGGGTTGTTTTAGCGGATCTTTGGCACTATTGCCATGACTACAATCAATCACCAATGCTGGCAAATGCTTATGTTTGAAATGCATTGCCTGAATTGATGCCAGATCATAATTAGTGCCATGATTTGAACCACGTAAAATCAGATGTGGCAATGGATTACCTGCACTATGCAGAATCGCAGGCAGACCTTGTTGAGTCATACCGAGGAATTGATGCCCGTTCATGGCAGACTGGATTGCATCTAAAGCAATCTGAATTGAGCCATCAGTCCCATTTTTGAAGCCGATGCTGTACGGCATGTGGCTGGCAATTTCACGGTGAATTTGTGATTCGCTGGTACGCGCACCAATTGCACCCCAAGCCAGCAAGTCATCAAAGTAACCTGTAGCCATTGGACTTAAGATTTCACTGGCAATCGGCAAGCCTTTTTCCACCAGTTGCAAATAAAGCGCACGGGACTTTTCTAGGCCCAGTTGTAAATCTGATGATCCATCTAAATTTGGATCGTATAAAAAACCCTTCCAGCCCACTGTAGTACGTGGTTTTTCAATGTAGGCACGCATCACCAGGAAAATCTGATCTTTGACTTGTTCTTGGAGTTGTTGCAGTCGATCAGCATATTCGAGTACTGCGACAGGATCATGAATCGAGCAAGGGCCGGTAATCACCATTAGGCGATGATCTTGTCCTGATAAAATATTTTGAATCGTTTGACGATGTTTTGAAATTTGCTGCGCTAAAGTTGCAGACAAGGGATACTGCGCTTTGAGTTGTGATGGCAAGCTAAGCATTGATTCTTTTGTGTGTGTTTGTGGTTGTGTCAAAGCAGTATTTAAAGCATTCATTTTTCAATTCCTTTGGACTGGCCTTCTTCGCAGTCCTTTTCATTTATTTGAGCAAGAGTGATCTAAGCGATGTTGATTTTTTTGCAAAGTAAAACCAGGTGATCTTGCTAAAATATGAATAATTAAATGTGTACATGCTATTTCTCCTAAAATGATGATTGTTAAAGCATAAAAAAACCTGATCGGTGTTGCCGATCAGGTATTAACTGGTTGGGCAACCCTTTTTGCTGCCCGAAACGCATCAGGCAACGATTAATATTGCCAAAAATAAAAGTATGCGTTTGTGTTTACAGTATGCTTTAACATGTTTATTTCAAATATCTAAAAAACTGTGTCTAAGTATTAAATTACGCACTATTTCAGCATTTGACAAGCATTTTTTATGTTTTTTTAATCAGCACTTCAAAATCCTGAAATTTGACCTTTGCTCGCTTAACTCATAGAATAGATGAAAAATATAGCAATCCGAGATCACGCCAATGAAGTAAGTCCTATTTTTATCATCAAAATCCATTTTTATTTTTGATGTGCAAAATAGACTTATCTATCATTTAGCAACATTCCTAAAATTATCTATATTTCTCTATTTTGCATATCCTGTTTATGAGGTTTTTTATGACTCAGCAGGCATGTATCGTTTCAAATCTATCGCTTGAATTGGCACAGCACAAAATCTTTGATCAGCTCTCATTCCAGCTTCCCTTAAATCAGTTTTGCGGGTTGATTGGACGTAATGGTCAAGGTAAGTCACTATTGATGTCCCTGCTTCAGGGACAATCGACTGAACTCGCTTATTCAGGTCAAATTAACTGGCAATGCCCACATCAGCATCTTGCTCAGCTTCAGCGTGTACAAGCCCATACCATTGCTCAAGCGTTGGATATTGAAGATTTATATCAGTGCTTTGAACGGATTCAGCAAGGTACGGCTCCATTTTCTGATTATGATCAAGTTGAACAGCTCTGGCATTTACCCACCGAATGGCAACACCTGCTAGAAAGTGCAGGATTACCTACTGCACTGGATACACCGACTCAACATTTGAGTGAAGGCCAAAAAACCAAGCTTGCGCTTTGTCGGTTATTCCTTCTTAAAGATCATTATCTTCTCCTAGATGAACCGAGTAATCATTTAGATACTCAGGGACGACACTGGTTGATTGAGCAAATGGCACAACATCCTACTGGCGGTTTAATTATCAGTCATGATCGACAGCTGCTGTCTCATGTGCAGGGTATTTTTGCCTTGAATCAACTGGGGCTACATTACTACGGTGGCAATTATGCACTCTATCAGCAGCAGCATCAGCGACAAGTCGAAGCATTGTCAAATGCAGTGCAGCAAGAAAAACGCGAATTAAAACAGCTGAAAGAGCAACAGCATCAAAGTCAAATGAAAGCACAAAAGCGTAAAAAAACAGGTGAAAAATTAAGAGTCTCTGGTTCTCAGGCTCCTATTTTATTGGATGCCAAGAAAGAACAGTCTGAGCAATCGCTTTCACACCTGCGCAAACAGCAGAGCAAACAGCTTGCAGATGCAAAAGATGAGCTGCAGCAAAAACAAACTCAACTAGAACACTTTAAACCCCAGTCTTTTGAGTTTACTCAAACGACAGGTAAATCAGGTGAAATCTTACGTTGCCAGCAATTACAACTGGCTTACACAAAGACCAAGCCGATTGATCTGGCTCTATCAACGGGTGAAAAATTGCATTTACGTGGTGCAAATGGTACGGGCAAATCCACTTTACTCAAAACTATTCAAGGCTTAATCCCGCCACTTACAGGAGAAATTTATTGCAAAGCCAGTGTTGTCTATCTGGATCAGAATCTTTCATTACTTAATGAAAATTTATCTGCCGTTGAATATCTATGTGGTTTAGATTCAAATCTGACCGGACAACAGGCCCGTACCCTATTAGGCAACCTACAAATCCGTAGAGATAAAGCCCTGAGCCCTTTAACAACATTGAGCGGTGGAGAACGTTTGAAAGTGGCATTATTGGGTTTAAAACAACAAGCAGTTGAGCTGTTACTTCTCGATGAACCAGAGAATCATCTCGATATTGAATCTCGTGAATTACTGGCCCAAGCGATCCGCTCTTTTAATGGCGCTGTGATACTGGTGTCGCACGATGAAAGCTTTGTTGCAGAATGCGGGATCCATGCAAGCTATGTACTCAGTTAATTTCTATAGGACTTAATCTCAGCATGGCGACAATCTGTACCATGCTGATATTTATTTAACGCACCAAACCTTGCGGTTGTAAAATAATCAGGCAGGCACCACAAACAACAACGATCCCACCAAAAATATCCCAACGTGTCAGCATGACCTGGTCAACATAGCGCAACCACATCAAAGCCGTAAAAATGTAGATTCCACCATAAGCCGCATAAATACGACCCGATGCAGCGGGATGTAGGGTTAGCAGCCAAACAAATACAGCCAGACTTACGGCCGTAGGAATCCATAACCAATGTGACTTTCCTTGATTTAAAATCAAATAAGGAAAATAACAACCTAAGATTTCAGCAATTGCTGTGACGAAAAATAACCCAAATACTTTAAGTACTTGGGTTATTGAGAATGAAATTTCAAACATTAAGCAGGTTCAGCACTCGGGTTAATATGATCTTCAAATACTTCCAGTTTTAAACCGACTTCTTTGCCATTTTCTGTTTTCACAGAAACTGCAACGTTACCGCCATGCTCAGCAAGCTCACCGAATAGAATCATCTCGGCAAGCGGTTTTTTCAGATGTTCCTGAATCAGACGCTGCATTGGGCGCGCACCCATTAAACGATCATAACCGTTGGTTGATAACCAGTCACGAGCACTTTGATCAACATCCAGCACCACCTGTTTCTCATCCAGTTGCGCTTGCAGCTCAGTCAAGAACTTATCGACCACTGAATCAATAATCGTGGTTGGAAGTGCTTTAAATTGTATCACGCCATCTAAACGGTTACGGAATTCAGGTGAGAATGCACGTTTCATTGCATCCTGATTGTCTGAACTATGATCTTGTTCAGTAAAGCCAATGCTGGCACGGACTATACTTTCAGCACCGATATTGGTGGTTAAAACAATAATCACATTTCTGAAATCAGATTTTCGACCATTGTTATCGGTCAATGCACCGTGATCCATGATTTGCAACAACAAGTTAAATACATCTGGATGCGCTTTTTCAATCTCATCAAGCAAGAGCACGCAATGCGGATTTTTATGAATCGCATCAGTCAGCAAACCACCTTGATCATAGCCCACATAGCCCGGAGGTGCACCGATCAAACGGGAAACCGCATGACGTTCCATATATTCCGACATATCGAAACGAACCAGTTCGACACCTAACAGCTTGGCAAGCTGTTTGGTAACCTCGGTTTTACCTACCCCTGTTGGGCCAGCAAAAACAAAACTACCGACTGGTTTATCTGGTGCTTTCAAGCCGGCACGAGACAATTTGATCGCTGATGAAAGTGCCGTAATGGCTTCATCTTGCCCAAATACCACACGTTTCAGATCACGTTCCAGATTCTCAAGTACGGACTTGTCATCTTTAGAAACCGTTTTCGGCGGAATACGGGCAATTTTGGAGACGATATCCTCAATATTTTCAACAGAGATGGTGGTACCATCTACTTCCGCTTTTAAACGACGTTGCGCACCTGCTTCATCAATCACGTCAATCGCCTTGTCCGGCAAGAAACGATCATTGATAAATTTCGCAGACAACTCAACAGCCGCAACTAACGCTTTATCATCGTATTCCACATGATGGAAATCTTCGAACTTGTTTTTCAAGCCCCGTAAAATTTCAATCGTTTCATTGATACTCGGTTCATTCACGTCAATTTTCTGGAAACGACGAGACAATGCATGATCTTTTTCAAATACCTGACGATATTCCTGGAAAGTGGTTGAACCAATGCAACGCAAGCTACCATTTGCTAATGCAGGCTTGATCAGATTCGAGGCATCCATGGTGCTACCCATGCTCGAACCAGCGCCAATAATCATATGAATTTCATCAATGAATAGAATCGCATTTGGATTCTTTTTCAAAGCATTCAATAACTGTTTCAAACGCTTTTCAAAGTCACCGCGATATTTGGTACCTGCAACAAGTGCACCGATATCCAGACTATACACTTCGGCATTTGCCAATGGTTTTGGCGCTTTCCCGTTCACGATTAACCAAGCTAGACCTTCAGCAATTGAGGTTTTACCCACGCCTGGATCACCCACTAAAAGCGGGTTGTTTTTACGACGACGACATAAAATTTGTGCCGCACGCTCAATTTCTTTTTCACGTCCAATTAAAGGATCTGTTTTACCCTTTTGAGCTTCAACATTTAAGTTAAGGGTATATTGCTCCAATGGGCCTGCATTGGCAGACGCCGCATTTTCACCTTCAATATCTTCAACTTCTTCCTCAACCTGAATCTCATCTTTACGTGTGCCATGAGATAAGTATTGAGTCAGTGTCAGACGGTTAATTTGATGACGTTTAAGCAAATAAACGGCAAAAGAATCACGTTCCGAATACATTGCAACCAGTACATCCGCACCTTCAACAGTACGATCGCCGCCGCTTGACTGAACATGGAAAATGGCACGTTGCAGAATTCGATCAAAACTCTCTGTCGGATGAGGCGCCTGTTCACTATTATCACCAAGTTTCGGGGTATGTTGCTCTACATATTCCTCTAGTTCTTTACGCAAAGTAACGATATCAGCCCCACAGGCTTTTAACGCATTCACGGCTGAATCATTATCCAGCAAGGCAAGCAACAAATGTTCAACTGTCAGAAACTCATGTCTCTTTTGACGAGCCATGCTAACAGCCAAACGTAACGATACTTCTAATTGACGACTGAGCATGTAACCCCCTTATATCTTGGGCTCTATCAAAAAAAGAGAATCTTTTAATGAAAAAGCGAATTATTAACTTGATCCGCTGAGCTTCTGTAAACGTGATTGAATATACATCTACAAGTCTCTTTGCTTCATATTCTACTGTTAGCATTAGTTGACTATCTTGGTCAAGTTTCAAAACAAAGTATTGTTGTAAAAATTCAATTACAAAGTGGATAAAATCCAGCCATTTGATTAAATATTCAACAAGTTTGATGATTTACTTAATAAATATCAGAATAATGTAGTTAAAGTGAATTTTTCAAATGTTCATTGTTTCTCTGAAGAATTAAGCCAATTTGATTTAATCTTTTAAGCTAAATAGCTCATCCCCCCTATAGTCAGCATGCGCTAAACTCCCGAGAAGTGTAGAGACTTCTCAAGTGCTTTGCTGCGTTTATAGAGCAGGAATAAGTTTTAAAGCCTTCACTCACAGCATAGCTGTTCGTCTTGCGCAGCTAAAAAGCGTTGCTTTTCTTAACGCTGCTCAGGTTCGATCTGGCATAACAATGGATGGCCTTGGGCGCGGGCATAGTTATTCACCTGATTAGCTTTAGTTTCAGCGATATCACGCGGATAAATGCCTGCTGTTCCCTTACCTTCATAATGGACGGTCAGCATCACCTGACTGGCCTGATCAAAGTCCATACCAAAATAACTTTGTAGAACTTCAATGACAAAATCCATTGGGGTGTAATCATCATTCATTAAAACCACCGCATATAATGGCGGACGCTTTAATTCAGGTGGGGCTGTCTGTACAACCACTTCACCTTCATGATCTTCCTGCGAATCACTTAAACGTGGATTTAAGTGCCAATCGACATAACCTGATTGATGAAAAGAGTTTTTCACTTCACTTAAATTCATTTGACGCTTGTATCTTCGCATATCCAGTTCTTAATCTAAAAAATTATTGAGCATTCGCTTCGGCTTGAGGAATTTCTGACACAAAGGCAGAACTTACATCCACAGGCTTACCACGTTGCCAGCTAAAACGTTTAATGATCGGTGTACCTGATCCAGTTAAGCGCACTTCAATAAATTGCGGCGTAAAGCCTTTTGGCATGGTCCAGCGGCCAGTTAAACGCTCAAAATCCTCAAAGTTGAAGTTTTTATCTTCTAAAGGTACCACTAAAACTTCAGTATCCTTAATCAGACGCAATTCGACTGAACCTGAAGCACGGCGTTTGTTCGGGCTGACCTGAACAAGATCAATCTGATATTCATACGCATTTTCAGGTAATGACTTAATTGCCATATTTTGAATCGTTAAACTTACACCACCACGTTGTCTGAGGATTTCACGATAAATCGCATTCATTCCCTCAAACTGGGCTTTGTCCGCATTGGCCTGATTCACAGATTTGAATAGATCATCTGCGTTGCCTACTGCCATATCACGCTCTTGTACAGCTGCATTTAAGCTCTTACTCACAGCATCCAAAGCGGTCTTCTGTTTCTGGACAACATCGACCAATTGTTCCGCATCAGCATCGTAACCAACAACGGTTAAACCCTGACGGTGTCCGACAGTATAACCCAGCATAAAACTACTACCGATCAGAACGGTAGCACCAATAATCAAAGGTAAATTCGTTTTTAAAAACTTATTTTTTTCAACGGAACTGTCTGGTGAAGTAGTCGGTTCAACGTTTTCCATCATCATCTCTATCGTTATGATTTGCATCAAAGCACACATTAAAATCGAAATTTAAATGTGTGTGAAGTAAAAAAGCGTTTTTTATGGTAATAAACCAATGCCTTCTAAGCCAGCAGCCTCATCGAAACCGAACATGAGATTCATATTTTGAATCGCCTGACCCGCTGCACCCTTCACTAAATTGTCCTGCGCCACCAACACAATCAGCTTATTCGGTTGCGGGCGATAAAGTGCAATTCTGAGCTCATTCGCACCACGAACACTACGAGTTTCTGGTGAGCTATTTGCCGGCATCACATCAACAAAACGTTCATCTTTATAGAAATCTTCATAAAGCCTCTGCAAGTCTGCTTGCTGTCCCTGTTCATTTAAATCCACATAAATCGTGCTCAACATGCCACGAATCATCGGAACCAGATGAGGAACAAAAATCAGCTGATCAAACTGTCCTTTTTGTCCTGAAATATTTTCCAAGGCTTCAACTATTTCAGGATGATGACGATGTCCAGCAACCCCATAAGCCTTGAAATTATCTGCATTTTCACTGTAGATCATACCTAGACTGGCTTTACGACCAGCACCGGAGACACCCGATTTTGCATCCACAATGATACTTTGAGTATTGATTAGTTGCGTCGCCGATTTTAGCAATGGCGCCAAACCTAATTGTACTGTGGTTGGATAACAGCCAGGATTACCAATCACTTGCGCCTGTTTGATCTTTTCGCGGTTTAATTCAGTTAAACCGTAAACTGAGTCTTTCAGAATCGCTGGGCAGCTATGTTGCATGCCATACCATTTCTCAAATTGCTCAAGATTTTGCAAGCGAAAATCAGCTGCTAAATCAATTACTTTAGTACCAGCAGCTGTTAAGGCTTCTGCATGCTGCATGGCAACGCCATGCGGTGTAGCGAAAAACACCACATCACATTGTTTCAACTGTTCTAAATCCAGATCTGAAAACTCAAGCGTCGTGTGGCCACGTAAACTTGGGAACATATCAGCAACGCGCTTTCCTGCTTCTGTACGAGAAGTGAGAATACGAACTTGAACCTGTGCATGTCTAAGTAATAGACGTAATAGCTCAACCCCTGTGTATCCAGTTCCACCAACAATACCAACAGAAATCACGTGTGACACCTCTAGCTTTCATTTAGGCCAGTAGTATGGCAGTTTGCCCTGTTTTACACAATCTTCAAGTCTCTAACTTTTAACAAAATAAAGATGGGTTAGCTAAAAAATTGATAGACTGGTCTTCATTCTTTATGTTTCCTGAATGTTTAATAAAGTTCAAAACAAACGGCTTAGACCAAAATGATTTCACCATTGGTCAAGAAACACTATTGTTTCCACTAGCGATTCGAATAGAATAAAAAACATTGCGGTAATAATAAATTTCATGGATGCAAAATTTTGGAGAGCTGGAATGCCTTCTTTGAAACAAAAACAAAGATTAAATCACTATATTTGCTTAGGACTTGGTACCCTGCTATTAAGTTCAACATTGGTCGGTTGCGGAAGTGGTGAAAGCGAAGCATCAACTCCGACTGAAACTCCAACCACGCCGACGCCTAGTCCAAGAACATTAAATGTTAAAGTGCCTGTTGAGCTGCGTAATATCAGCATTAAGGTTTATGACAATACAGACAACACTTTAATTTTAGAGCAGACAGCCAATACAACCACTAATCTTGCACTGACCTTGCCTCAAAGCGTTAAAAATCGTATTTATAGAGTGGAATTAACGACCCTGCCGAGTGCGCTTATTTATAATCCATTATCAGGTCAATATAATAATGTTTCAACTCACCTAAATACACTGATTGAAATTAATCTCAATTCGACCAATCAGACTGTTTTTATTAATCCAAATTCGGAAGCTGTTTATCAAAGAGCGCTTATTCGCTCTGGATATCTTCCAACCGATGCCAAAATTGATCCGACGGGAATTAGCAGTTTACATTTAAAACTGGCTTCAAATGATGTAAATACAGCCTTATTAAGTGCCTTTAATAGTATTGATCTACCTAATTTAAGTCCTGCCTATTCACTCAGCAGTTTTACAGCCCAAGACATCATCAATTTACCGGCGCTTTATACTACTGTCTTTTTTAGTTTTGGTTATATTCAGCAATGGGCCAACAGCTTTCCCACCGATTCTTTTACCGAGTTTACTAAAAATCTGGCAATTGATTTAAGAGATGGGCAACTTGATGGAAAAATACTACGGGGTGATAAGACAGCCTTAAAAACACTAGTTTCTAGTGCACCAGAAAATATCGATCCAGCTCAAAATACCCTGTTAAAAATCGCTGCGAATCAGAAAACAATTCGGGATCAATATGGCGCCTCCCTAAAAGAAGCGACCTTACAGTTAGCAAAAAGCTTCCAACAGGATTCAATTAATCCCCAAGGCTATAACTTATTAGAGCAAAAAGCTTATGCTTTCGATCCTAAAATCGAATCTACCGATTCGTTTCGCGTTTCAGGTGCAGGTGATTACCGTCGTGCGGTTGGCTTTGTAGATACAACTGCAACCTGCAATAGCTCTGCTTATCCATGTAAGCAAGGATTAACTGGCATTAATCTGGTTAATGTGAACTTACCTTCTATTGAGTATTTAATTGGTCATTATGACGATGGTAATGGCTGCCAACTTAATGTGCGGGCAAATGGTGTACTCGAACTGATTAAAGGCTCACAAACTTATCGTTCAACACTCGATGCCGACAGTACTGATAATCTGTTACAGGTCAATAAAACAACTCACGAATATCTTTTAAATAGTAGTTCATCGCAACCCACCAACACCACCTTCCAATATAATTTTATTCAGATTCAAATCAAAGCCAATCAGGTAATCAGTGCAAGTGCTGGCCTTGATAATCGCAAAGCCCCCGATCAACTACAAAGCACTCAATTACAATGTAGTTTTTAAATCACTTAGCGTATAAAACCAGGCACTGGAATTTTAGTTCTAGTGCCTTTTTAAAATAATATAAAGAAAATCAAAATATAATTTTAACCAAACCTTAACATTTTATTATTACTATCCATTTCAACTAATATTTAGGTTGAAATTAAGTGAAACTTAAACCATTACTTTTACCAGCCCTTATTTCATTGCTTGTTGGTTGCGGAAGCGATAATGATTCCGCTAATAATAACCAGCCACCCCCACAACCCAAACCACCAACAACAGAACCTCCGATTTCCTCTCCCAATCCACAGCCCGGAGAATTATTAGAACCGGGTGCAAACGGTGATATTCGTCAGTTCGGTGGTGCAACCCGCTTAAAACAAGAACGTACCCAAGCTTTAAAAAATTCTTTAAGTGACAAGACCGTAAAAAATATTATTCTGTTTATTGGCGATGGCACCAGTGATTCCGAGATTACCTCAGCCAGAAACTATGCCGAAGGTGCTGCGGGTTATTTTAAAGGTTTAGATGTTCTCCCTTTTACCGGAAGTTATACCACCTATGCACTGGATAAGAATGGTGCGATTGATTATGTAACAGACTCGGCAGCTTCAGCGACAGCATGGGCTTCAGGTGTTAAAACTTATAATAATGCGCTTGGCGTAGATATTTATCAAAAACAGCATGCAACTATTTTGGAACTTGCGAAAAAAGCTGGTTTTGCGACAGGTAATGTCACGACGACTGAACTGCAAGATGCAACTCCAGCTGCTTTGGTCTCTCATATCAGCGCACGTAAGTGTTATGGGCCAAATGAAACCAGCAAACGCTGTCCAGAAAGCGCACTGGAAAATGGTGGATTAGGTTCGATCACAGAACAGCTTCTAACAACACGTGCTGACGTGACTTTAGGTGGCGGTAAGAAAACATTCTATGAAGTTGCAAAAGCAGGTCCTTTCAAAGACAAGACTTTGCTTGAGCGTGCGAAATTAGAAAATTATCGTATCGTTGAAGATCTGAACTCGTTAAAAGCCGTTAATAGCGCCAATCAAAACCAGCCTTTACTCGGTTTATTTGCAGAAGGTAATCTTCCTGTGATCTGGACAGGTCCCGCAACTCAATTGAATGGCCATAGGAAAGAACCGGAAAGTTGTAGAGATAATGCTGAATTTAGTGTTTCTACACCCCGCCTGGCTCAAATGACTGAAAAAGCCATTGAGTTACTTCAACCCAACCCTAAGGGTTTCTTCTTACAGGTTGAAAGCGGTTCAATTGATAAAAGAAATCACGCAGCAGATCCATGCGGTCAAATTGGTGAAACCGTACAACTCGATCAAGCCATTCAAGTGGCTTTAAAGTTTGCAAAACAACATGGTGATACCCTGATTATTGTTACAGGTGACCATGCGCATACCAGCCAGATCATTCCTGTAGATGGTGATAGCCCTGGTCAAACAGCAGCGCTTAAAACCAAAGATGGTGTAGCAATGGCAATCAACTATGGCACTGCGCCTGAAGGTAAAAGTCAGCATCATACTGGCGCCCAGGTTCGTACAGCGGCTTATGGTCCGCGTGCTGCCAATGTATCAGGCTTACTCGATCAAACTGATTTATTCTTCATTATGAGAGATGCTTTAGGCATTAAATAAAATAATTTTAAGGACAGCATTCTTTCGAGGCTGCTGTCATTTACATGAAAGCGATCATGTTAAAATTCTTTCATTTATCCAGATGCTATACTCAAAATAATCATGTTATTTCACTTTATTCATGTCTTTAAAATATCAAATTCCGACCTTACTGGTTTATTCCAGAGTCATACTCGGTTTTCTCATCGTCGCAGTGACTTTATTTCAACCTGAATTTTATCCAATCTATACCGTTATTTTTCTTACCCTTGGTCTGCTTAGCGATATCTTTGATGGCATGCTTGCCCGACATCTCGGGGTTTCAACTGAACGCTTACGCCGACTTGATTCCAATGTTGATCAAGTTTTTTTTATTTGTGCAATCGTTTCAATTTACCTGCAACAGCCGACTTTTTTCCAACAACATTTTTATCCGATCATCATTTTAGTTGCATCTGAAATAGCGATTTATGTGGTCAGTTTTATTAAGTTTCGCAAGGAAGTTGCCACCCATAGTCTCGGTGCCAAAATCTGGACTTTATTTTTATTTGTACTGTTGGTGCAAGTGACCCTAACAGGACAATCCCACATTCTGTTCCTGATCGTGTTCTGGCTAGGAATTCTGACCCGTGCAGAAATCATTGCTATCATTCTTGTGCTAAAACAGTGGCAGAATGATGTTCCCAACCTTAAACAGGCCTGGCGTATCCGAAAAGGCTTAGCTGTACAACATAACCGCTTTTTTAACGGCTAATCCTTTTTATAGTACCAACTCGGTAATTGAATTTGCTTCAACTGCTGACGATGTACAAGATAATGTGGATCATATTTGGCAACTTCATTCCAGAACGCCGGGCTATGATCAAAATGTCTGGTATGTGCCAATTCGTGTACACAAACCGCCCGGACATTGTGTTCAGGCATCAGCGCCAATGCGGCATTGAGCATAATGTCATGTTTGGAGCTACAACTGCCCCAACGGGTTTTCGGATTCCGAATACTACAGGATTGATAAGCCAAGCCGATTTCCTGACTAACCTGATCCAAATAATCAGGTAAAAATTGCTTGGCATAGGCCATGACAGCCGCCTGTAACGCTTTCTCCGACGCCGTATCTCGTATAAAGATGGTTTGCTGTTCCCAATCAAACTTAAAAATATGTCGTTGTGTTTGTCGAATTATCTGAAACGGTTGAGAATGAAAAAATAATGAAAGTTGCTCTGGAAAATCTAGGTTGTGATTAAATTGTTTTTGTTGTCTGACCCAGGTTTCAACCAGCCATTGCTCAGAATGAGTTAAAAACTGCTGGATCTGTTTTTTACTGCAAAATAGTGGAACCGTTAAACGAATACCTGTAGGTTCCACACGCAAGCGCAGATTTCTCGCCCTTGCATGTCGAACCACTTTAATTTCAGGTAATAAGGTTTCTAAAGAAACTACCTGCATTATTGTGCAGTACGCTCTTCGATACCATTATTGGTTGCAACAATCGCAATACTCGCTGCATTGAGTGCAAAGATACCGTTCGTAACCACGCCTGGAATATCGTTAATGGTTTTTTCCAGCTCAAGTGCATTCAGAATGTTTAAGTTAAATACATCCAGAATCACGTTACCATTATCCGTTACCACGCCTTCACGGTAAACCGGATCACCGCCTAATGCGACGATTTTACGTGCTACAGCAGAACGTGCCATTGGAATCACTTCAACAGGCAACGGAAAATCACGGCCTAACTGATCGACCCATTTTGAATCATCAACGATACATACAAATTTCTTTGCGATTGACGCAACGATTTTTTCGCGGGTTAAGGCAGCACCACCACCTTTGATCATATGCATATGACGATCAATTTCATCAGCACCATCTACGTAGGCATCCAGACCACCCACAGAGTTCATATCAACCACTTCGATGCCGAGCTTCTGCAAACGCTCAGCTGTTGCATTCGAACTGGCAACTGCCGCCTCTAATTGCAATTCAGGCAATAAATCAATTAAAAAATTAACGGTACTTCCTGTTCCTACGCCCAAAATGCCGCCTTTAGGCAAATGTTTCAAAGCTGCTTTTGCCGCAGCTTGTTTTTTTTCATCTTGGGTTGCATATAGACTCATGACTTCACTCAACTATTTTGACATTTGCTGCAAGAAAACAGCGCAAATGCACGGGGGTTTGCTACAATGATCGTCTATTTTAAACTGTTATAGGGAAGAAGAACATGCTGTCTCGTGTGGTACGACAAATTTTACAAGCAACGGTTTATGATGTTGCAATTGAAACACCGCTTGAAGCAGCTCCACGAATTAGTCAGAAAATTAATAATAACATTCGATTTAAGCGTGAAGATTTACAACCTGTGTTCTCTTTCAAACTTCGCGGTGCTTATAACCGCATTAGCCAGTTACCTAAAGATCAGCTTGAGCGTGGTGTGATTTGTGCATCCGCAGGTAACCATGCGCAAGGCGTAGCGTTATCTGGGAAAAAATTAGGTATTCATGCCATTATTGTGATGCCAAGCACCACACCGGATATTAAAGTTCAAGCCGTCAAAAGTCTGGGGGGCCAAGTGGTGCTACATGGCGATAGCTTCGACGTTGCCAATAAATATGCAAAACAACGTGCAGAAGATGAAGGACTGGTTTTCATTCCGCCTTATGACGATGAGCTGGTAATTGCCGGTCAAGGCACAATTGCCAATGAATTACTGCGCCAATGGCGTGATGTTGAATATGTTTTCGTTGCTGTTGGTGGCGGTGGTCTGATTGCAGGTGTTGCAGCCTATCTCGGTGAAGTCGCACCACATGTTAAAGTCATCGGTGTCGAGTATGAAGAATCGGCATGTCTAAAAGCAGCGCTGGAAACCGACGAACGTGTGGTGTTACCACATGTGGGGCTCTTTGCCGATGGTACAGCGGTTGCGCAGATTGGCGAGTTGCCCTTTGATATTATCCGACTGCGTAAATCAGATAATTCAGGCCCAATTGTTGATCCAGTTATCGTAACTGTAAACACCGATGAGATCTGTGCCGCGATTAAAGATACCTTTGATGAAAACCGTAGCATTGTTGAGCCATCAGGTGCCATGGCCTTGGCGGGCATCAAGAAATATGTTGCAGAGCATCAATTGACCGGTAAAAACATGGTCTCGATTGTGTGCGGCGCCAACATGAACTTTGACCGTTTACGTTATATTGCAGAACGTACCGAGTTAGGTGAACGCCGTGAAGCCATTTATGCCGTGACCATTCCTGAACAAAAAGGTGCCTTCCTGCATTTCTGTCGTGCGTTGCAAGGTCGTAATATTACTGAATTCAACTATCGTGCCAGCTCAAGCAATCTGGCGCAAGTGTTTGTTGGCATCAGCCTCAAAGGTGGCGAAACCGAACGCCATGAAATTCATGAGATGTTGAAACAGCAATATGAAGTCGATGATCTATCTGATGATGAGGTTGCAAAACTGCATATCCGTTATCTGATTGGCGGTCATGCCAATATTGAAAATGAGCGTTTGTTCCGTGTTGAGTTCCCGGAACGTCCAGGTGCACTACTCACCTTCCTTGAACGTTTAGGACCAACTCATAACATTACCCTGTTCCATTACCGGAATCACGGTGCAGCGGAAGGTCGTGTACTTGTAGGTCTGGAAGCTACGGATGCCAAACAGAATCCCGATGGTCTGATTGAAACACTGGAACAGATCACTTATCCATATGCCGAAATTAGTAACAATATTGGTTATCAGCGTTTCCTTAAATAAGCAGTTTAATGACTTAAAGCCGGCTTAATGTCGGCTTTATTTTTTCGTCTCTGTTGATGGGTTGCGCGACAACAACACAAAATCATTACAAACGGAAAACCATTCCATTTTAAAATGAACAAAAAGACATTTTTATCATTTAGTTAAGGACAGTTATGGCACAGTTTGCAGTCATTGGTTTAGGCAGTTTTGGGGCAACTGTTGCGTTAGAACTCACCCAACTGAAACATGATGTCATCGGGATCGATACCATCAAACGCAATGTGGAAAATCTGGCGGATCGTATTACACATGCAGTGATTGCCGATGCTACAGATGAACATGTTCTGGAAGAACTGAATATCCAAAATTGCGATGCCGTGGTCGTTGCCATTGGCGAAGATATTGAAGCCAGTATTTTGTGCGTACTCAACCTGAAAAATTTAGGTGTTGAAAAAATTCTAGTCAAAGCCAAAACCAAGGCCCATCATACGATTCTTTCCCATTTAAATGTCAGTAAGATTATTCATCCAGAAGAAGACATGGGGGTCCGTGTTGCTCAGGCATTGAACTATCCAATGGTGAGCCGCTATATGGCACTGGATGACGATCATTATATTGTCAAAGTTCCAGTCAATGAAAAGCTCAATAATGTCAATTTATCAGGGATTTTGAAGCAAGAGCCCAATATCAAACTGTTATTACTTAAACGCGACCAGCAGATTTTTTATGACACTGATCCAAATTTCACCTTAAAAACAGATGATGTGCTGATTTTGGAAGGCTCGCTTAGCCACCTCAGAAAACTTTCAGGATGTTTTGCATAACATGGCATTGAAAATAAACTCCCAAAAAATTTTTAACCTGAGCCCGCCTTCTTTACTGGCCATTGGTTTTTTAAGTTTTATTGTCATCGGCACATTATTACTGAAACTCCCGATTGCCAACAAAGGTAACGTGAGCTGGATGGATGCCTTATTTACTGCGACATCAGCGGTGACCATTACCGGCTTATCTGTAGTGAATCTAAATGAATCATTCAATCATTTTGGGCAGTTTATTATTCTGTTATTGATCCAATCCGGTGGCTTGGGTTTTATGACCTTCGCCATACTGGCAGCGTTAAGCCTAGCACCCAAGTTAGGTCTTAAACAGCAAATGATGGCACAGGACAGCCTTGGCCAAACCAGCCTGTCTAAAGTCACCTTTGTCGCCAAAGGGGTAGTTTTATATACCCTACTGTTTGAGCTGATTGGTGTTGTGATCTTAACCGCCTCGTTTGCACCGATGTACGGATTTGCCCGCGGCCTTTATTATGCTATCTTTTACAGCGTGTCTGCCTTTAATAATGCTGGCTTTTCCCTATTCGATAACAGTCTGATTAATTTCCAGAGCCATTACCTGATCTGTTTAACCATTAGCCTGCTGTATACCCTAGGCGGGATTGGTTTTCTGGTCTTAATTGATGTTAAACAGAATAAGCGCTGGAGCAAACTGACACCAAACAGCAAACTGATCCTGAGTACCATCGCGATTCTGAATCTGGTCGCATTTATCCTGATTTGGTTATTAGAGTCCAATAATCCGCTGACACTCGGTTCGATGAGCTTGGGTGAACAAGCCATGAATGCCTGGTTTCAGGCCACCGTTCCCCGATCTTCTGGGTTTAATACCATCGATACTGGCGCAATGGAACATAGTACAGCCTTGCTGACCATGTTATTGATGTTTATTGGTGGTGGCTCTCTGAGTACAGCAGGTGGCATTAAGGTCGGTACGTTCGTGATCCTGTTGCTGTGCGTGCTTTCTTTTTTACGGCGTAACGAAGAAATCCGGATCTTTAATCATTCCGTTTCAGCAGAAACAACCTATAAAGCACTTGCCGTGACAGCGATTACAGGCATGCTGGTGTTTGTAGGTTGCTTTATCATTTTCCTGCTTGAACCAAAACTGGATGTGCTCGACCTGATGTTTGAAGTGGTTTCTGCCGCCTGTACTGTCGGTTTATCGCGTGGCGCCACAAGCCAGTTACATGACGGCAGTTTATTTGTTCTAAGCATATTGATGTTTACAGGTCGACTGGGGCCTTTAACCCTTGCCTATTTGATTGCAACACCGAAAAAGAGCCGTTTAAAACACGCCAATGCCAATATTCAGATTGGATAAGCATGAGTAGGCTGCTCAATTACGATCACCTGCTGGCAGATGCCATCAGCCTGACGTTGTTGCTCAAATACAGCTTTAGACATCACATCAAAATGATCACAGAAACTGACTTCCTGTTGATCAATTGAATACAGCAAGGACTGATTGCCCACTCCTTGCAAGGTATCGTAAAACACAATCACAAAATAACCACTTTCAAAAGCATGCTGAATTTCAGCATAGGTTAAAGCAGCCTCAACAGGAATTCCGAGACGCTGTGCCTCAACATAATACTGCTTTTCATTTTTATCGATATTGGGATCAGGTGCACTATAAAAAGAGACGGTATAACCTAATTTTTTCATAGCTACAGCCAACGCAATCGTGAATGTGCCATCTATACGATCATGACCACACAGCTGGATCAGGTCAGCAATATCAATATGAGTTTGATATTGCTTTAAGATCAGCCATAGGGCAAACACCCCACAATTTGCTTCAAGCTGTAATAAGGGTTCTGGAATATGTAAACTCATTTAATACCAGTTCATCAATGAAACACCCAAGCCCGCATAGGTTGCACGATGGTTGTAATCAATCAGACTTTCACCATAACCGTCAAATAGTTGCAAATGACCACGTAACTTCCCTGTAATCGGGAATGCCCAGTCAAACTGCACCGCACCGTGTGAACGATCACCACCTTTTAAGGAGTGACGCAACATCAGAGAAAAGTCGTTATCGCCCTTCCGGTAAAATGCGGTTAAATCACCACGACCAATATAATCTTTAATATCCGGGTTATTGTCATCTTTAGCATCTTCTTCAACGCGATACCAAGGACGCAACATAAGTGCGAAGTTATCTTTTTCAAAACCAAGATTAAAAATCACACGGTTCCAGCTCCGTGATAACGGATCAGAACGGCCATTGGACTGGTGATTCAAGGTCACCCCAAGCAAGCGCGCATTCAGACCCAAAATTTCATAATTGGTTCTAAACATCAAGCTGGCTTCAGGCTCGTAATTGGTCTCACGGAAAGGTCGCGACTCATCCGAATTATAGACTTGCCAGCGTGAAGACTGGGTATAGCCTAACCAGAGGTCACCGTTATCGCCAAAGATGTTTTCCCAGGCCTTGGTCTTGAATGAGATCTGAAACTTGGCTTCGCTCGAAGTGAGTTCTTGCTTATCTTTGACCGTATTTTCAGGATTTGGGCTACTCGGAAATTCATTTTTGTCGCTGGTCCAGAATACAGGCAACAAATACACAGGTTGATAGGCACGGATATTCCATGTACCCAACTTGCTGTCTTCTGAGAGTTCCCAACGGCGATCCAGCAAAGAGACATTTGGATCAAACTTTGGCGCAGCGCCCAGAATATGCAGATCACTCACCTTCTGAACCACTTTTTCTTTTAAAGATTCAGGTTGAGCTCTCACCGCACTGGCTGCAGCTGGTGCGGCCGCCACAGCGACCGCGGGTTCTGGCGCCTGCAGTTGTGACTGGATCACCACCGGTGCCTTAAAAAGTGCATCATAACATGCCAGACGCTCAGCATTTGAAGCCAAGGCCACACACGCATCCGCGGTTGCAGGACTGGCAGGTGCAGTCGCTTCCGCGTGTGCCAGCGATGTAGTCAAGCCAAGTATCGTCAGGACACTCAGCTCCAGATAACTACGCTCAAAAGATTTGAACGCCATAGATTTCTCCAATTTTTCTTTTAATTGACTTGCTTGATGCTAAACCCAAGTTTCTGCAATTCTTCACGTTTCGCAAATGGCGCAACCACTGCTTTTACAGGTTTTTGAGCCAATAAATACTGTTTGGCAACACGTTGTAAATCATCCAGATTCACGTTTAATAAACGTTCACGCAAAATCTTGCGGAATTTTGGTGTACGTGCATGCAGCAATGCATAACATGCCGTGATCGCCTCACCCGCCGGAGAACCTGGTTTATCCATACTTGCGACTAAACCCAGAATTGCTTCTTCAAGTTGATGTGGCTGTTGCTCGGTATTGATTAACCATTGCACACTGGCTTCAAAATCATTAAACGTTTCAGCTAAGCGTGGATCACGGTAGCTATAGAAACGGAATGAACATGCGTTACCATCATAGCTTGCACCACCGCCATAGGCACCGCCTTTTTCTCGAATGGCACTATGCAGGAAACCATTACGTAAATAAGCTGCCAACACCATCAATGGTGCTGCATCAGGGTGTGCAACATCCACAGCCTGATAAGCAGAGGCACAGAATTGGACATTGGCTTGAATCAACCAGGCTTCATCATCTGAAGTATTGACCTGTTCAACTGACGTTAAACTTACAGGTGCCTGATCAACAGCCAGTTTGTCCCAGACATTTTGCACTTCTTCAACTAAACGGTCTGATTGATGTTCTTCACAGACCAATAAGAATTGTTTAGGTGCTTGTAGCAACTTGCGGTGAATGGCCTGTAACTCGCCAATCAATGCTTGATAAGCTGCATCATCCTGATCAATTTTGGTCACCAAGTCACTGAGCCAGTTTAATGCGCCCAAGCCAGTGTTATGATAATCACGGCGCGCCAAAGCACTCATTTGACGAGATGCAGCCTGCATCGCATAGCTATGACCAGAACCAGATAAACGTGACTGCCAACGTGTTTTACGCTGCTGTAATAATTCAATAATGCGATCTTTCTCATCGAAACGGAGCTGCTCAAAAGCGAGTTTCAATAATTGAATGGCATCCAGCTTTTGGGTCAGCGATTTGGTGGTTAAAGTAAGCCATGCACTGATCCGGTCTTTGTCGTCGACCTTACTGCGCAAAGAAGCGCCCATGCCTAAACCGCCACTTACGGCTGTCTGAATCTGCTGGAATTCAAGATAATCATATTCACCAGCGCCGACTTCACCCATCAGGATAGACAGCAAGTTGAAGTAAGGTGACTGAACAATCTCATCAGGAATCTGAATCAATACCTGTTGATAGTAAATCCCATTGGTGCCTGCATGATATAGGTTTAATGGGGTATCCAGACCATTACAGATAATTTCACGCAACTGGCCTTGAACGATCTGCAACTCGGCCGGGACATCTTCCAGACCGACTTTTGGTAGTAGCTCAAGATTATCGGGGGTATCCTGACGCTGTTTTAATGCTGCGGTTTTTGCTTCAATCTCGACTTTCTGTGCATCGGTTAAAGTTGCAGTAATTTCAGCCAGACGCGCCTGTTCTGCCTGTTGCTCTTTCACCGATTTGGTTGCATCCGGAACCAAGGTCATTTGTACACGGTGCGGATTGTCCAGCAAGTGCGTTTGAATCAGGTTTGATAACCACATCGGGTCTTTCAACTCTTCTTTGACTTGTTCAATCGCAGAATCCACATCCCAGACATGCACCGGATCACTATGGTGAATGGCACTGCCCAATCCATTTAAGATCAGGCTGAGTCCATACGGCGTACCATCACCATTAATTTCACGTTGATGTAATTCGATTTGATGCAGGATGGCATCGACAAAATCAGTATCAACCGGCTTGGAAGCCACCTCTTTCAGAATATCCAGAATGCCATTTTTAAAGGTTTCTGCATGTTCAGCATTTGAACCTTGAACACCACAATAGAAGGTCATTTCAAAGTTGCTGTCATCAACGCCCATTAAAGGACCTGTTGATTGGGCATAACCACAGGTTTCCAGATAATGACGTAATGGCGAAGCCGAATTCTCTAATAAAATCCCTTCAACCAGACGCATCCCTAGGCGTAGTTTGGTATCGCTGGTTTCAGGCAACAACCATGACATCACATGATAGGTTTTATCTTTTAAATCTTCACTATCAACCGCATAGCTTTCAGTCACTTCGACCGGAGCCGTTAAACGCTTCTCTGGTTTTGAGTATAAGGTCGTGCCTTGAGAGAATTTGTGTAATGCCAGCGTCTCAAACTGTTCTTGCAGGTCATATGCACTTTGGTTACCAAAGGTCATGAATACTGCATTACTTGGGTGATAATGGGTTTTATAGAAATCGACCAGTTGCTGATAGCTTAAATCTGGAATGTCTTTTGGATCACCACCGGAGTTATAGTGATAAGTTGTTTCCGGGAACAAATGGTGCGCAAGTTGATGATAGAGCTGATCGGTTGGAGAGCTCATCGCACCTTTCATTTCATTAAAGACCACACCTTTGTAAACGGCCTGATCATTTTCAAGCTCGATGCGGATTCCTTCCTGAGCAAAGTCTAAAGGATTCAGATTGGCAGCAAAAGCGGCATCTAAATAAACAGACAGTAAGTTTTGAAAATCTTTTTTGTTTTGGGTTGCAAAAGGATAAGCGGTCCAGTCTGCCGCAGTAAAAGCATTCATGAAAGTATTCAGCGAACGACGGATCATCAGGAAAAACGGATCGCGTACCGGAAACTTCTCAGAACCACATAATGCGGTATGCTCTAAAATATGTGCCGTTCCTTTTGAATCCATAGGCTGGGTTCTAAATGCCACCAGGAATACATTTTCATCGTGATTGGTGGCCAAATGATAGTGAACTGCACCAGTTACTTTATGCTTATATTCTGAAACTTGAATATCGAGTGCTTCTACATGGTGTTGACGTAATAGCTGAAACGCGGGATGAATAGTTTGGGTAATGCTTTCAGTAACATCTACAGTCATGTGATCTCCAATTTATCTCTATTAAATCATTACGATTGATTATAGAGAGTCTACCGAAGAATACGTATCGATATCCATGTAAATTACTCTATTTTTGTAGAAAAATGCAGCGCCTAAGCGAAAACAACATTTCCTCAAATCTTCTAGAAATTGCACTGTGCTATTCCAACAGATTGATCACCCTGACTTTAAATAGGAATCAGCGGCTGGTGCAGTATCTGTGAACAGATTAAGTCACTCAAAATAAGCCATTATTTATGATTCGCTCTACTCCTAGAAAGATAGATCGGTTCTCTTGAAGCCAATCTTGCTCATCTGGTCATCTTGATTTGACTGTAATGCCACGATTTGCTGAATTTTCTTCAACAAACTATTGTAATCCTGAGCATTGGTGTAAACTTTGCTTTTTGATTTTTACTGTGATGACAAACATGGCAACTGTTGATCTTTTTGCAATTGGTAATGCACTCATTGACCAGGAATTTAAGGTTTCAAATGAGTTTCTAACGCAACAAGGATTGCCAAAAGGCACAATGCATTTGGCCGATGGCGAAACACAGGCAAATTTATATCAAAAATTACAAGCGACCCAAAGCTATAAAGGCCAAGCCAGTGGTGGTTCAGCAGCGAACACCAGCGTTGCTTTTAGTGCTTTAGGCGGTACTGCATTTTATGGTTGCCGTGTAGGTAACGATGACCTTGGTTCAATCTATTTAAGCGGTTTAAACGAAGCAGGTATCCAAACAGCCACCCAATCTATCAGTGAAGGCGTAACAGGCACCTGTATGGTACTGATTAGCCCGGATTCTGAACGTACCATGCAAACTTATCTCGGTATTACTGCTGAACTGACCGCTGAACAGATTGACTTTGAACCGTTAAAAACAGCGAAATGGTTATATATCGAAGGTTATTTATCGACCAGTGATTCGGCACGTGTCGCCGTAAAGCAGGCACGCGCGCTGGCCAAAGCACACGGTGTTAAAATTGCCCTGTCGCTTTCCGATCCTGCAATGGTGCAATATGCTCGTTCAGGTTTAGAAGAACTACTCGATGATGGCGTTGACTTGCTGTTCTGTAACGAACAGGAAGCACTAATGTTCACCAAGACAGAAAATCTTGAAGCTGCAATTGAAATGCTGAAATTAAAAAACCAGCAGCTTGTGATCACGCAAGGTGCCAAAGGTGCAGTGATTGTAGATGCAGCCCATCAGTTCCATGTCAATGGCCGTGCAGTGGAAGCCGTCGATACCAACGGTGCGGGCGATGCATTCTCAGGTGCGTTCTTGTATGCAATTAATGCAGGTTTAAGCTTGGAAGCTGCCGCTCAACTTGCTATTTTAATCTCTAGCGAAGTTGTAGCACAATTTGGTCCACGTCTAAGTGTCGAAAACTACGCAGAACTTTTAGAACAATTTAAAAAAGCTCAACAGGAATGTGCTTAACATGGAAAAGATTTGCATGACTGAAGAAGTCCCGGAGCGTGAGTCTCGTGCATACGATACGATGAAAGGGACTACAATTTTCATTACTCAAAAAGATGGCAGTTTTTATGCCTATCAGAATGTTTGCCCGCATTTGCAAACAGAACTTGAGTTTTTGGAAAACCAGTTTCTGGATCAGGATCGCGAATATATCCAGTGTTCTACTCACGGTGCATTATTTTCTGTCGAGACAGGTGAATGTATTTCAGGCCCCTGTCTGGGTGAATTTCTTGAAAAAGTAAATCTGGAAGTGCACTCGGATGGTGGTATCTATATTGATTGATGCTTAAATCATGAATTCTGCAATGACTGAGTTTTTTCTCAACTACTACCTGATGCCATTTCATATGAGCGTCGTGGCTTTGATTGTGCTCAGCATTGCAGAAACCATTGGTATCTTTATCGGTTTACGTCCGAGTCATCTGGTGAAGAAACTGACACCGGAATGGTTACTGCACTCACCTTTGCTGGATGTAAAGTTTTCCAAATACCTGATTTTTGTTTTCTTACTGATTAACTTTAGTTTTGCAGGCTATTTTCTGGAACTGTCGTTCTTTGCCTTACAGCATTACTTTATTTCACCCTATTATTTATTTGTTCCTGCGCTGGTCATCGACATCTTCTTTACCGTGTTTATGATTCACTGTCTGGATCAGGTCATTAAACCCAAAGTCATCCATACCCATACCAATCTGGTGGGCCGGCTCGCAACCATTTCGACAGGTAATGCCCGTCCAGGTTTTTCAGCTCAGGCGCGTGTTCGTGATGAATTCGGACAACTGTATTATGTACAGGTTGAACCCGAATACGGCGAACTTGAATTGCAGTCACAAGTGTTGCTGATCAGTCAAAAATCAAATTCGCACTATCTTGCCAAGAAGATTTCGCTTTCCAATAACCTGTTTACCCCGGACTAAAACTTCCCGATAACGTTTAAAACGAACTTTAAGCGTAAACCAAACACATTGTTACAAAAGTACACAATAAAAAGTTTAGATTTGTACCTTCCTTTTTTAAATGATTGGTGATCTAGAAATCCCAAAAAAACAAAAGTGATGTTGATCACATTTTTGCAAATAAATCCGAGCTAAATACTAGGTTTTATAAAAATGAGATCGTAAAAATTTTTTACATCGATGACTAAAATGATAAGCCTATGTATATATTATATATTTTATATTCAAACTATTTTAGTAGGTTTAAATTTTATTTAATTTATTTTAAATCATAGCTTTTTAATCAGGTTTAATATTATAAATACAACTGTTTTAATCAGATTTAAAAGTTAATTCCAATTATTTTAGTTGGTTAAGTTAAATATTTTAATTTTTAATCAAAAATAAATATAAGTTATTGTTTTTAATGTATTATTTTAAATAAATTATTTTATAACCCTTAAAGGTTTATTTTTAATACTTTTTATTTAATAATGTTTTACATCTTTTAAAAATGTGTATGAGGCTAAGTTCTATGAACACGAGTTCTCAAGATCCAAATCGGCGGCTCATCCGAGAAATCACGATTATTCTTATTATTAAAGTTGCACTTCTCTTGGTGATTAAACACATCTGGTTTGACGCCCCTACGATTCCAAAAGATTTTAACAATGAAGTTGCCGAGCGTATTGCTGGTGACATGTCTAAAACTCAGGAGACACGTTGATGATTTCTGAAAGCGTGGTCGATCTTTCGCGGTTCCAATTTGCAATGACCGCAATGTATCACTTTCTTTTCGTCCCTCTTACTTTAGGTCTGGCTTTTATCCTTGCCATTATGGAAACCACCTATGTGATTTCTGGCAAGGAAATCTATAAGGACATGACCAAATTCTGGGGGAAACTCTTCGGGATTAACTTTGCCTTAGGTGTAACCACTGGTCTGACCATGGAATTCCAGTTTGGGACCAACTGGGCCTATTATTCTCACTATGTCGGCGATATTTTCGGTGCCCCGCTTGCCATTGAAGGTTTGATGGCCTTCTTCCTTGAATCCACCTTTATCGGTTTGTTCTTCTTTGGCTGGGATCGCCTGTCTAAAGTCCAGCATTTAGGTGTGACTTGGCTGGTTGCAATTGGCTCGAATATGTCTGCCTTGTGGATTCTGATTGCAAACGGTTGGATGCAAAACCCGGTCGGTGCTGCATTTAACTACGAAACCATGCGTATGGAACTGGTGGACTTCGGTGCGTTGATCTTCAACCCGGTTGCTCAGGTGAAGTTTGTACACACCGTTTCAGCAGGTTATGTCACAGGTGCGATCTTCGTCCTTGCGATCTCGAGTTACTACCTATTAAAGAAACGTGACTTACCGTTTGCACGTCGTTCATTCGCGATTGCTGCCATCTTCGGTTTAGCGTCAACACTTTCTGTGATTTTGCTTGGTGATGAATCAGGCTATGAACTCGGTGATGTTCAAAAAACCAAACTTGCTGCAATCGAAGCTGAATGGCATACCGAACCGGCACCTGCTGCATTTACCTTATTTGGTCTCCCAAATCAGCAGGAAATGCGTACCGATTATGCAATTAAAATTCCTTATGTCATGGGGATTATTGCTACACGTTCTACAGACAAAGAAGTGACCGGTTTACGTGACTTGATGAAAGAACATGAAGTGCGTATCCGTAACGGTATGGTGGCTTATAGTGAGTTAGAAAAACTTCGTGCGGGTGACCGTTCTCCAGACTTATTGGCTTCATTTGAGAAAAATCAGAAAGACTTAGGGTATGGCCTACTCTTGAAAAAATATTCTCAAAATGTGGTTGATGCAACTGAAGAACATATCCAAGCCGCGACCAAAGATACTATTCCAAATGTCGCTGCTCTGTTCTTCTCATTCCGTGCGATGGTGGCTTCTGGCTTCCTGATGTTATTGCTCTTCCTTTTAGCAACCTGGTCCGTGGCAAAACGTAATGCCGAAGATAAACCTTGGTTACTTAAATTTGCTTTGTTTGCGCTCCCGCTCCCATGGATTGCAGCTCAAACAGGTTGGTATGTAGCTGAAGGCGGTCGTCAACCGTGGTCGATTGGTGAAATCTTACCAACACACCTGTCTGCTTCAAGTATCAGTACAGGCGATGTATGGGGTTCAATTATTGCGCTGGCTGCGTTCTATACCGTACTGCTGATTATCGAAATGTACTTAATGATCAAATTTGCGCGTTTAGGTCCAAGTTCGTTACATACAGGTAAATATCACTTCGAAAAACTCGAAGCAAAAGCTGGGGAGGCTCAGTCATGATCGAATATGAACTCCTAAAAATTATCTGGTGGGTACTGGTTGGTGTTCTGCTGATTGGCTTTGCCCTCACCGACGGTTTCGATATGGGCTCAATGGCACTCATGCCATTCGTAGGTAAAACCGATTCTGAACGCCGTGCTGCAATCAATACGATTGCACCGCACTGGGATGGTAACCAGGTCTGGTTCATTACCGCTGGTGGTGCTTTATTTGCAGCCTGGCCAATGGTTTATGCCGTTGCCTTCTCCGGCATGTACTGGGCCTTGCTTCTGGTTCTATTTGCCCTGTTCCTGCGACCTGTCGGCTTCGACTATCGCTCTAAATTAGAAAATACCCAATGGCGTACTTCTTGGGATTGGGGCTTGTGTATCGGTGGTGCAGTGCCTGCACTGGTGTTTGGTGTGGCATTCGGCAACCTGTTCCTCGGCGTACCCTTCAGCCTGGATGACACCTTACGATCACAATATACCGGTAGTTTCTTTGCCCTATTAAATCCCTTTGCACTGATTTGCGGTATTGTCAGCTTATCGATGCTGTGTGCACACGGCGGGGCCTGGTTGATGTTACGTACCGATGGCGATTTACATAACCGTTCTGCCAAGGCAACACAAATCATGGCAATTGCCTTCCTGGTATGCTTCTTGGCTGCGGGTGCCTGGTTATTCTTCGGCAATATCTCTGGTTATAGCTATGCCACTGCAGTGAATACCAATGCTGCGCTGAATCCGCTTGCCAAAGAAGTGGTGACCAATGCCAATCATGGTTGGTTCAATAACTATGCCACTTATCCGATTACCATGGCTGCACCTATTGTTGCAATTTTAGGTGCACTATTGGTCATCATTAGTGCAGGCAAACATAAAGCGGCTGCAAGTTTTACGGGCACAAGCTTAATGATTGTCGGTGCAATCCTGACTGCCGGTTTTGCATTATTTCCGTTCTTGTTACCATCAAGCATTGATCCAACATCAAGCTTGACCATGTGGGATGCTGTTTCCAGTCATAAAACCCTTGGGGTAATGACGGTTGCTGCATGTATCTTCGTACCTCTCATTTTGATCTATACCTCTTGGTCGTATTACAAAATGTGGGGCATCATCACCAACAAGCACATTGAAGAAAATTCACATAGTTTGTACTAATCAGGAGATGTGACATGTGGTATTTTGCATGGATTCTAGGCATTTTGATGGCATGTTTTGCAGGTGTACTCAGTGCACTGTATATCGAACACCATCAAAATTTAGATGAGGAATAATAAAATGGCTGAAGCAATGACAACACCGAAGAATCGTAAAGCGCAAGTGCTTGCAATGACCATTTCGTTTTTGTTGGCATTGCCCCTTGCTGCTATTTTACTGGTCCATCCATCGCTGATGCTGGATGCTAACGGACACTATAATCATAGCCTGCTGATGCTGGTGATGATTGGAATTTCTGGTGGCTTCGTGCATGGGGTTGGATTTGTGCCAAGATTCTGGTTATGGAAATGGTTATTTAGCCCTTATATCGCCTGGCCTTTGATGGTTCTCGGGTACTTTATCTGGTTAGGCCAGTAAGTTATTTTCCATTGCTGTATCTTTTAAAAAAAGGCTGCCAGATCTGGTGGCCTTCTTTAATTTAGAGGTCAGACTTAAAACAAAAGTAATTTGATCAAGCTTAAATGGTTCAATCTATTTTATTTGGCATTTGAGTTTGATCAATAATTTTATGCTGCTCAACTTGATCTGCTTCATTTTGGCTAACTATTGCTACATCAGAAACATTAGTCTTATTCTGCCCCAGCTGATCTGTTTTTTCTGTCATACGTTGATATTTTGATACTGCACTTTCTTTTAAGTTTTGAACTTGCTCACTCTCCAGCATACGTTTACTAGTATCTAGTGCTTTATTGGCGAATGTTTTGGAACCTTCAACTAAACTACTTTTTGCCGTTCCCAATAATGCTGTTAAATGCTCTGCACTATCAGTATGAAAGTCTTTTAGAATATTTTGTTCCGTATTTTCAACTGAAAAATCCAAATACGGCGCTTCGGAAAATTTGAGTGCATTTGCAATAAAAACTGTTGGGATCGAACCACGTTTAGTGTTGTATTCTCGAACATAATGATTAAATGTTTCTCGTTGATGAGCAATTTCATCTTCAACGGCTTTAATGCTTTGCATTAGGCTTTGATATTGTTCATTTGCTTTTAGATCAGGGTAACGCTGGACTAATCCTTGAATCCCCATTAAAGCCACTTGCGATTCACGTTGTCCAGAGACAATTTCATTGGCTTTTGTTGTATCTTTGGAAATCGTCAGATGTAAGAGCTGTTCTCCATCCTGATAATTTTTTACTACATCAATTAACTGGTTAATCAAATTCACTTTCTTTTGCAAAGATACCGATATATTTGAAAGACTTGATTTAATAAATTCTGCTTTCGCTTGCAAGGTGTTATATGCTTTAAATAGCAGATAAATAACAATAAAAATAGCGAATAAAACAATCCAAAACATACAATCCTCAAACTATTTTTAATTATTTAAAAATTCAACAATTGAATCAATATGGTTCAACGGCTAGTTATAATAATTAAAAAAAATGGGCAAAACCATATCAGCTATAGTTTCAAACAAAGCTCCTACTAATATCCAAAAACCACAATAAAAAAAATAAACCATTGTATTTAATAATATTATTTTTTAAAATTAATTATAAAAACAGTCAAAACTGGTATAAGCCCTACTCAAAATTAATCGAAAAAAGTCCCATAATGTAAAGTAAATTAGAATTTATTATTAAATTTTGGATGAATAATTCACTCGTATAAGCTAAAAAATTAAAAATATTTAAATTTTAAAATAAATAAAAATATCTCGCACTGCACTCATATAAATATTTTTCATATCAAACACTTGTCACTTATTATATTATTCATATTTAATAAGATATTAACCAACTGTTTTAAATTAATTTTTTTCTTAGGATGTTAATAGTAAAGGCTTGCTATTTTACTTTTTGTAATAAATAGTAAATATTCACAAAAAATTTCTCTATTTATCCTTATCGTCCCTCCCTCTATGTTTAAGCTTTTTCGGATGATTACCTCTTTAATTAATATACTTGAAATAATATTATTAATTTCACATAAAAGTTAAATTAATTAAGCCTTTGAATATAAGCTCTAATTCTGCTAAAATTTAAATAATAATTATTATCATTCCTATTTGCAGATTTTACCTATGTCTTTAAAACTACTCGGAATCATAATTTCGCTTCTATCCTGTCTGGGTCTTTATCTCAGCCATCCCAATCAGATTTTCTTAAAAACCCAACTAGGTCGTTATTCTTTTTACATAGCCCTCATCGGTGTATTGCTCGGTTTAAGCATGTTGCTTTATGCGCTGCCTTTACTCGTGGCAATCTTGATCTGGCTTGCAATTGCGACACTGGTCTGGTCGTTCGCACCTCTGCTGATGCTCATGAAAAGGTCGAATTAAAATGAATCTACTCAAACAAAAACTTCAACCGGACTGGTGGACAAAAACGCTTACGGGTTGTTTTCTTGGCTTGAGCTTTGCGATGGCGATCGGTGCAATCATTGTTCTACTCAGTAAATCTCATACAGATTCTTCCCTGGCCCCTCAGTTAGGCATGTGGTCGATCCCGTGGTTCTGGCTATTTAGTTTCTTTATGGCCTATTTCATCCCGAAAGGTTGGCAAAGTATTGTGATTTTCAGCATTGCGAATGTGCTTGCTTATGCCCTGTTGTTCTGGTTGAGAGGTTAAAAATGAAAGTTCGCGCAGATATCATTAAGACAGCTAAAAATCTTCATACATGGGTCGGAGTCAGTGCCAGTATTCTTCTCTTCATCTGCTTTTTTGCTGGTGGACTAACCATGTTCCAGCACCAGCTGAGCCAATGGGCAACGCCTCCTCAACAAAAACTAGCGGCCATTCAACCTAACCAATATAACCAGCTCGTTGCACAGGTACAGGCACAATACCCAGAGACAAAGCAAGCCTTTACCCTAAGTTTTAGCTCACCAGAAGGACATAATGCACCGATTCAATGGCAAGCAGCACATGAGCCAGCAGAAGATCATCATGGAGTTGATATCGCTCAAACCAGCATGTTGGCAACACTCGATGCCAATGGTCAGTTGATTGCACAACAAGAGAATGTATCTAAATTAGGTTGGCTGATTGAACAACTTCATGAAACCGCAGGTATTCCCGGCATGATGGGACATCATACTGCGGGTGTCATGGTGATGGGTGTAGTTGCTATTCTCTACTTTCTTGCAATCATGTCCGGTCTGATCCTGTTATTGCCGACACTGATCAAAGATTATTTTGCGATCCGCCCAGGTAAAAATAAGAAACGTTTTTGGTTAGATACCCATAATGTCATTGGCATCACCAGCTTACCTTTTCATATCATTATCAGTGTTAGCGTCGTTGTTTTTGCCTTTCATGATATTTTCTATAGTGCACTTAGCCAGCTGGTCTCAAAAGACAAACCACTTTTTGAAAAACCGCCTGCGGTAAAAATTGTTGATCCAGCTCCACAGCTCGATGTAGAAAAGATTTTGCAGAATATACAGAAAGTTGCCCCTGAGTATCGCATTGATGGTATCCGTTTCAACCAGCTGGATCATCCTGAACGGGCCTCAGCATTCGTTGCACTGTATCATCCAGATCGGATGCTACGGGGTGATACGTTTGATTATATGAATTTTAATCCTTATCAAAATTCACCATATCCAACCAAAACCCTCTCAACAGAAGAAAGCACGGCTGCGTCACTGATCCGTTCTATGTTCGCATTGCATTTTGGCAATTATGGTGGCGAACCCATTCGCTGGATTTATTTAATCTTTGGTTTAGGTGGGGCTTATTTATTTTATTCTGGCAATATCCTGTGGATTGAAACCCGCATAAGGAAACAGAAAAATCCTAATCTGCCCGCTCCACAACAACGTAAGGAGGTGATGTTTATTGCTAATCTTACGATCGGTGCGTGTTTAGGCTGTATATTGGCAATATGTGTGAGCATGCTGGCTGGACGATGGGCATACGTCATCCCAATGCAATTACAAAGTCATAACCATGTGTTTATGTATAGCTACTATTTTGTATTTATTGCCTGTATTTTATACAGTTTTCTTATTGGTGCAGCCAAAGCATTAGCTCAGCTCTTCTTTGCCATTGCGGTAATTTTATTACTGATTCCATCCACCTCTATTCTCACTTATCTATTTCCTATTCAAGGGTTATGGTATTCAACAGGATATTTAATCTGGATAGATATTGTTGCGATATGCTTCTCTTTACTGTTTTTACGCTTTTACCAACAAGCAAGAGATCGAGCACAAAGTGCACCAAATGGTTCGATCTGGTCTACTCAAAAATTGGATCAGGCAGTTCTGACAGAAAATCAGGTATAACGTACTGCTAGATATTAAGAAAGAAACACTCTAATTATTTTTTAGAGACATAAAAAAGCCGATGAGATCATCGGCCTTTTATGGATATGAAATTTAGTTGCTTTGACCAGCTAACCATGCCATGAATTTTTGACGTTCAGCCTTAGATGCTTTTTGCCATAAATCTGCCATTTGCTGATCAGTCGTCTTTGCAGTTCCCGCTGAGGCTGTCGTTGTGACTGCCACTGGCGCAGATGCAACAACCGCTGCTTGTGAAGTAGCTCCTGAATAAACAGGTGCTGGCTGGTTTACAGCATTGTTTTTATTCTTTTGCGTTAAATCCAGGGTACGGCTTAGGAAATTATTTCCTGTAAACCAAGGTTGCGCTTCATTGTTCGCACCGGTTTGTTGTACTACAAGTTTTTTATTTTGATCATATAAAGCAACTGTGGGTTGATCAGCATATTTTTTGGCAGCATCAAAGTCTTTTGGTGCATTTACAAGCGCCAGGCTATAAGACTGATTATCCTGCAAATTAGCTGCCTGAAGCGTAACCACACCGGATTTAACGATGTCATGTTCACCATTCAAATGCTCGAAATATTCACGATAACGCACATTAACCAGCAAATTACCAGGATCGACCTGATAATTATTTTTCTTTGAAGGAATTAATCCATTATTTACTTCTTGACCATTTACAGCAAGAATCACGATTTCTTCAGGTGCAGTGATTGTGACTGCTGAAAAAACTAAACTACTTGATAATAACCCTAAAGCAGCAACACCAACTCTTAAAGACATTAGACTCTTCTCGTTATAAACAATTTATGAAACCGTATGCACTATGCAATGCGATTATGACGATTTTATGACAAAAATTAAAACTGTCTATTGCAACAATTTAGCTTTTTTTCAGATATCTACAGCACAAAATCAATATAAGCCAATAAATTGATTTAAGCTATTGTTTATATAGAGAAATATTACTTTATTTAAAAATGCCTACAAAATCTTTCTGCAATTTTTCACATAAGTGACCTAGCCTTTGATTTTGCTAAAGTTCAAACAAGCATCATGGCGATTAAAGGCTTATTCCAATAAGCTTTGTTCTATTGTTATGAATGTGAGCGAAAAAATATTTCAAGCCTTTTACATCATCATATCTCATCAACAGGATCAACCTTGCAATGTGGGCGTCTAAAAACGCTAGACATCATTTTTGCCAGTTTAAGCCTCATTTCAGTTCGGGCTTACAATATAAAATAAACATATCAGTACTGCGAGCATAATGCTTGCAAGCACCAAATAGAAATCTACCGTATTAAAGCTTTTTAAAAACTTAAAAATATTCATAATTATCAACCTCTTTTTATTAAAATTTTTATATCAGATTAGATGTAATACTTTACGATAAGTTTGTAATTAGAATGTTTCAATTGTTACCAATAGGTAAATAAAACTGTGTAATTATATCTTAATCAAAAAATATCCAGCATAAAAAACCACCCACAGGTGGCTAAACACAGACTTTGATATTTAATTGGGGTTAATAAAATAAAAATATACAATCAACATCAGCAACACAATACTTGCCAGTGTTAGATAAAATCCCATTGTATTAAAGCTTTTTAAAAATTTGATAATATTCATACTTTTCAACCCCTTGAAAAGTAAATTAAAGTAGCACAAAAAGTTAGATTTTTAACCTATTTTTTTACCAAATAGTAAAAAATAATTAATTCAACCTTCAGCTCATCTGCACTGCTTTTATAAAATAATTTCACCTATGCAAACTTGATTCTCAACGAGATCAGCCACGCATGAGAATTGATCTTTTCATCAGCTTATCTATCAATAATACATAACCCACCTATAAAAATAGCGATACTCTACGACATGCGAGTTCGCTTCTTAGAGAGCCGAGATGGGGTAGTTCAATAAACTGTCTACCCCATCTTTAAGACACAAGGAACTTTTTAATCTCCGATCGGAATCGTTAATTTAAACTGGTCGCTTCGATGCGCTATAGGCGAAGGATTGTATTTTACAATTTTCTGTTGATAGTCCCGATTTGAAATTACTCCTCTATTACGGGCTTTTTCTAATGAACTGAGTTGTTGACCATTTCCATGCGCATCTAAAGCCCCATAATGTCTATGCTCCAGATAATACTGGGCTCTATCATGCGGACTCATGTTAGCGGTATTTGCTTGAATTTCCTGTAAACTCTCTAAATCTTGAGTGCGTTGATTGATCTGATCCTGTTCTTGCTGTTTAAATGACTCAAAAAAATCGACCTGCTGATCGTTTTTGAGCTCCAATTGGGTCTCCTCTTTCTGCAACACTAATATAGACTGAGGCTTAGCCAATACATCATCAGCACTAAACACCGAACCAGAAGCAACCGTACTTATAGAAAGAATTAGTATTTTTTTCAAAAAAGCCACCCATTAAAAAACAAATAAAGACAAGTGTATATTTTACACTTTTCACATAATTATTTCAAATTTAGCATTATAAAACAAAAACTTATAATTAAACCAACAAATCATAACCAGTTATAAAAATGAACAGGACTCAACAATTCCAGCTTCCCAATCTCATACTTTTCAAGAGAATTAATTCACGCGTTGATGTTTGTGCCCAAGCTCAGCTCTCACGGGCTTAATTATCTTTTGACACGTTTTAAGCCATTTTTTTAAAAGATATTGAGATCATTCGATTTAAATATTTTTTAATAATTTCATTAACAGGAAAACAGCATTTCTAGCTGGATAAAACAAATAGCGCACAAACCGAAACCCTTAACACTTTTATTTTCAGTGATATTGGAAAAACAAACTTTAGGAGAATTTCGTCATGAACAACCTGAATACTGAATATCAAGAATTAAATCAGCTACTTAAAGGCATTAAATTTGCCATGATCACGTTTATTTCTGAAAAAGGTCATTTGCATTCAGCACCAATGACCACACAGGATACTGATTTTGATGGAGTGGTCTGGTTTTTAGGCTCTAAAAGTTCTGAGCTTGTAAAAAGTATTCCTCAAAACAATCAAGTCAATTTAGGCTATAGCAATATATCAAATAATGACTATGTCTCAATTAATGGTGTGGCTGAGTGTGTAAATGACCCTGCAAAGCTGGATGAAATATGGTCTTCGGCTTATGAGGCATTCTTTGAACAGGGTAAAACCGATCCTGACATTCAACTGCTTCGTGTGGACTGTAATGGAGCCCAATACTGGAAAGGTTCAGGTAAGATAGCGACCCTTTTTAAACTGGCTAAAGCTTCGGTCACAGGTGAATCGGAACAATTGGGCACAACCAAAAGCATTTCCCTTTAAGTTGATTGTGTTTATTCAAGACAAGCTTCATTTAGTCATGCATTCAGCAGGTAACGTCCTGTACTTCATTTTAAGCGTTAGACCTCTTACTTCACGTAAAAATGATGTCTAGGCTATCCATTGGGATATACAGGATAAATGCAATCTGCATATTTTATGCAAATAAAAAAAGAGCACCTTGAGTGCTCTTTTCACTGCGCATTCTTTACTTAGTTAAAAGTTTTGAAACGTGCTGCATCATCCATATATGTTTTTTCACCCGCAGCAGCTTCGATAGAACCGAATACCAACTGAGCGCGTAATTTCCAGTTCGCAGGAATATCAAATGTTTCTGCAACTTCAGCATCAATAATTGGATTGTAATGTTGTAATGACGCACCAACACCAATTTCAGATAAAGCAGTCCAAGTGGCAAACTGTGCAATCGCACTTGAATGTTCTGACCATACCGGGAAGTTATCTGCATATAACGCAAATTGTTCTTGTAAACCTTTCACAACATCTTGGTCTTCATAGAATAACGCTGTACCAAAGCCTGCTGCAAAGCTATCAATTTTCGCACTTGTATTAGCGAAAGCTTCTGCTGGAACCATTTTACGTAATGTTTCACGTACGATTTCCCAGAACTTAGTATGAGATTCACCATATAAAGTCACAACACGAGAAGTTTGTGAGTTAAATGATGATGGGCTTTGTTTTACAGCTTCACGGATCGTTTCTTCAATTGTAGCTTGGTCTACAGTCAGGTTTTTACCAATTGCATAAATTGTACGACGTGATTTAATACTATTTAAGAAGTTGCTCATGTTGTTATTCCTACCTTGTGCCCTGGGGCGTTATCTTGGATTGAATGTAGTGTATAACGACATATTTTTTAGGAATAGTCTAAAAAACATGACAGATCGTTTTATTTTTGAAACAATTAAAATCCTGTTGCATTAATACGCTTCTGCGCTCGCTTCTTCTGCCTCAACCACAGGAATCACCCAGTCTTTTGAAATCGTTTTGTATTTCTTCTGTCCTGCTTGATCGAGTTGCTTAAGTAAATAAGACATCCTTAAATAATGCTGTGCATCCAGATCCCCCTGTTCGGCTGCCTTAAAATACCATTGATGGGCTTTATTATTATCTTTCTGCACACCTCGCCCATGCGCATACATCACCCCCAGATTATATTGTGCATTGCTATCGCCTTGATTGGCTGCACGTTGATACCACTCAAAAGCCTTTTTATGATCCTGTGCGATCCCTTTGCCATTTTCATACATCCAGGCTAAATTATTCTGAGCGTTAACATTTCCTTTATCTGCGGCCATAAGATACCAATGTACTGCTTTAGCATTATCTTGTTCAACTCCGTCGCCATCCGCATACATCGTCGCTAAAGAATATTGTGCTTCACTATCGCCTTGTTCAGCATTTTGGATAAGTGTTTTTATGGCAACAGTATCGCCTAAGGCCAACACTGGACTTGTGCCTAAGAGACTGGTTAACATAATAAAGGCCAAAGGTTTTAATAAAAAATTCATGTTAAAGACTCTTTTTTAAATTATTCATGTGTTTTTTTAACCGCTTATTTTTAAACAAAATAAAAGCCGAAAACTCGGCTTTTATTACATAGAAAAAACGATTTATTTATCTGTTTCAAATAGAGCAGCAACGAATGATTTTGCTGAGAATGGACGTAAATCATCAATCTTCTCACCTACACCAATATAGCGAATCGGCACATGAGTACGACTTGCAATATTGAACAAGACGCCACCTTTTGCTGTGCCATCCAGTTTGGTAATGGTGATACCGGTTAACCCAACAGCCTCGTCAAACAGCTGTACCTGATTAATCGCATTTTGACCGGTGCCCGCATCTACAATCAGCATGATTTCATGCGGTGCGGTTGCATCGATCTTTTGCATGACACGTTTTACTTTTTTCAACTCTTCCATCAGGTTGGCTTTGTTTTGCAGACGTCCAGCGGTATCTGCAATCAAGACATCAATGCCTTTGGCGCGTGCACTTTCAAATGCATCAAAGATCACCGACGCACTGTCAGCGCCATGGCCCTGTGCAACGACTGGAATGTCATTACGCTCACCCCAGATTTGCAATTGTTCAGTTGCGGCTGCACGGAAGGTATCACCCGCAGCCAGCATGACTTTCTTGCCTTCACCCTGTAAACGCTTGGCCAGTTTACCGATGGTTGTGGTTTTGCCTACACCATTTACACCCACCATCAAAATCACATACGGTGATTTATTCGGATCAATATGTAACGGTTTAACACGGGGTGCCAATAAAGCAACCAATTCTTCCTGCAGCGCCTTATATAAAGCATGTGAATAGATTAAATCTCCACGCGCAGTACGTTCCGTCAGATTCGCAATAATGGTTTTGGTCGCATCCACACCAATATCTGCCACTAAAAGCTGCTCTTCAACTTCTTCCAAGAGCTCATCATCAATTTCTTTACCGCCAATCAGGATGTTGACCATACCATCCGTAAAACTACGGCGGGTTTTGGTCAATCCATCTTTCATACGACCAAAGAAACCTGTTGATTTGGCTTCTTCTTCAGCCACTGGCGCAACAGGTTCTACCGCAGCAGTAACAACTGGCTCTACTGGCTTTTGTACTGCAGGCTCTATAATGGGAACATCGACAGCAGGTAAACTTGGTAAGGTGACATCATCATCGCCGATGTCAGCATTTATCAAGAATTTATTTTGCATATTCGATTGCTGTTGCATGTCGATTCCTTGAAAGTAAAGCAGCTTTTAAAATGGGGCCAGTCTAGCATAAATTGCTATCCTTTTCCCGAATAAGGCAATGCATTCATTTATAATGGAAATGAGTCGATTAAAACTCACTCATCTTCTTTTGCCATCGCTGGATATTGTTTAATCCGGTTCGATTCAAATTGATAAGCATTTAATAATTTTAAATAATTAATACGGCGAATGGGAGTCTGCTCTAACACCTCAATGGCCATATGCTGGGTCCGCGGATGGCTGGCCTGATGAGCAAATTGCACCACTTGCTGATATTGCAATGAACTAACTGGACGTAATAATGCGTTATACGCAAGTATAAAAATAGACAAAATAATAATAGCGACCAAAATATTATAAAATTGGTCGAGTTTGAATCCTACTCTGGATTGCATCAATTTATGTTTAGAAAGTATAGACAACATAACCTACCTCGAATTAGAGGTAGTGTATGTCTCTGATTCGCTTAGGACAAGTACCACGTTCAATAAGTCACAATTCCACAACCTATTGAACGTGCAAATAACTTTAGCGGTGATTAACTGACCAGCGAACGTACAAAAGCAAAGTACAGGATAAATGCGATCATCACCAAAACAATGAAAATCGCAAACATGCCGACTCCACTTTCTGCATCAGCGGGATGTAAATCGTCATCGTCAGCAATATTCCTCAGCTCGCCATCATAAATTTTATAGAAACGGTCTTTCTGCTCAGGACTTAAATGGCTGGCAAAGTCATACACACGTTTGCGTTGTGCCAGACAGTAGTCACCCAAATGAATTTCCTGATGAAAGATCGCTTCATCCAGTAATTTACGGTGATGATGCGCTAGCGCAATAATCTGGCTTTCTAATGGTGGAACATCAACATTCACACCATCAATGACATTTGACATGTTATTCTCCTTTTCTCTTATTCTCACTTTGATTCTACTTAAAATTATTTGTGGTAAATGTTTAATCGTGTAAGCTTTTATTTACGCAAAATTGCTGAATATATTTGACAATTCCATCAATTTGTCATATTACTTTAATAATTCTAAGTTAAAGTAGCTTAAATTCGAAGTAGTATAACTTTGGATAGAATTTGCGGTAATCATAATTAAAATAAGGAGTTATTATATGATTCAACATGTTACACACCATGAACTAGAGCATCTATATGCAAATGCGGTCAATACAATTCAATCGCAAAAAAACTTCCAAGATGCAGTAAAAGAGCTTGAGGAAGTTGCTAAAGCAGGCCACGGCAAAGCGGCACTATTTTTAGCAGAATTGTATTATCAAGGCTTCCGAGTAGAACGAGATTCCTTAAAAGCCCAGTATTGGCAGAAGATGGCAACCCTTCAAGCTTAAAGAAACGTCCTTGCGCTATATCAAAGCTTTTATCGCTTTGATTTGCTCAGGTGGCGTTTTTTTAATGCCTGTTAAATTATAATGTGTAAAATGATCTCTACTTATCCATTCGTACTGCATTAAAACATTGAGCTACCCAGATTAAATTTCCTGTTCAATAAAAACACAATAACTCTATTTTATCCAACGCCTTAGCTTACAAATTCAAAGAACTTACCAATCAATTATCTAAGCAACTACAATATTTGCTTACGATTTTAGTCAATTGTTAAACATAAATGACATCTAGATTTCTTATAATGAGCCATAAGTTTAAGAATATTAGTTCAATAACATGTATCGCTTTAACCATTTTCAGCCGGTTTCACGAGAGTTGATGATTAAAATTTCAATTCTAAAAACAATGATGTACTGTGGTGCACTTTGGGGCCTTTACCATCAAGGTTGGGCAATCAAATCAGATCAGGACGGTCATGTCTTCCCTTTCTGGCTCAACGGGGTTCAAGCCCATCGTTATGCCAAGGCCAACTGGAAACACTACACGCCACGGAAAATTACCCCCAAGGACTTTCATGAGTCCTTGCTTCCCACCTTAACCCGTTTACAGGTTGAACCTGCATTATTCAACTCATCACACCGCAAATTTAAGCTTTCAACCCAGCAAATGCAGCATTTCTTTTTTATGCCACGCGAAGCGGTCATACCTGCTTAAAACATACCTGCAGACCAATGATGACTTTTTGAACATTTATGCGCAAAAGTTATCATTGGAATGAAATTAGCGCTTTGCAATTAAAAAAAATACCGTTAAGTTAAATGAAAACGACAATACAACACAGGTGGATAAACAATGACAATCGTTGCTCAAGTCATCAAGAATAAAGCAGTACAATCCATTTTTACGATTTCACCCAATGCGACTGTACTTGAAGCAATTAAGATCATGGCCGAGAAAGGTGTTGGTGCCTTGGTTGTTGCTGAAGATGAAAAAGTCGTTGGCATTTTTTCCGAACGTGACTACACCCGCAAAATTGCCCTGATGGAACGTTCTTCCAATAATACGCCTGTTGCAGATATTATGACCTCAAAAGTGATCTCGGTCAGCCTGAATCATACCGTAGAAGAATGTTTACAACTCATGACCGATCGACACTTACGTCATCTGCCAGTACTGGATCAGGAAAAGCTGGTAGGCTTTATCTCGATTGGAGATCTGGTGAAAGCAGCGATGGACGATCAACGTATTCTGATTGAACAGTTACAACAATATATTTCTGGTTGATTTTAATCAAACATAAAAAAGGGCAAATGAATTGCCCTTTTTTATGAATATTAGCTATTTAAGCTTTGAGAAAATTCTGGATGGCAGGTACCAGACGTTTAAGCAATTCATCTGCTTGTGCTTGAGTCATATTCAAAGGTGGGAGTAAACGCACCACAGAACCCGCAGTCACATTAATAATCAACTGATATTGATCACGTGCAATAGCAACCAGCTCGGCACAGTCTTTTGGCAATTGAATCCCGATCATCATGCCGAAACCACGCACCTGTACATGATGATCCGCCAATTGCGCGCTTAACTGATCAACAATATACGCCCCTACGGTTGCCGCATTTTCAATAGCATTCTCTTTTTCCAGTGTATCCAGCACCGTGTAAACCACACGTGATCCCAATACCGTACCGCCATAGGTTGAACCATGACTGCCTGCACCAAGCAAGCCTACCGCTTTACCTTGGGTCATCACAGCACCTACAGGAAAGCCATTCCCCAAACCTTTTGCCGTGGTCATGACATCAGGAATGATATTGGTATGCTGATAGGCAAAATATTTACCAGTACGGCCATTACCCGTCTGGATCTCATCCAGCATCATCAGCCAGTTATGCTGATTACATAAAGCACGTACCTCTTCCAGATAGCTAAAGCCCTGAGGTGCAGTATTTACCCCACCTTCGCCTTGAATAGGTTCAATCAGGATCGCCACAATGTCAGGATGAGTAATGGCTGCTTCCTGAATTGCTTCAACATCGCCAAATGGCACACGAACAAAGCCGTCTACCAAGGGAGCAAAACCTTCCTGTACTTTCTTGTTACCTGTTGCAGATAAGGTTGCAAGTGTACGGCCATGGAAAGATTGTTCTGCCACTAAAATTTTAGGATTGGCAATCCCTTGTTGCGATCCGAACTTACGCGCAATTTTAATCGCACCTTCATTGGATTCCGCCCCGCTATTGGAGAAGAAGATTTCCTGCATTCCAGAAACTTCAGCCAGTTTTTGTGCTGCCGCCGTTTGCCAAGGAATTTCAAATAAATTACTGGTGTGAACCAAAGTTGCAGCCTGTTCAGCGATCGCCTCAGCAATTACCGGATGAGCATGCCCTAATCCACATACCGCAATCCCGGTTAATGCATCTAAATACTCGGTTCCATCTGCGGTATATAAATGCGCCCCTCGCCCTCGTACAAAGCTGATCGCCTGACGACCATAGGTCGCCATAAGATGTGTGGGTTGATCAGGTTGCACGGGAGCAAGAGTGATATTAGTCATAACAAACTCAATCTATCAGTAGTTGTAGTGGAAAAAGTTATATAAGCAAAAACTTGCATAGATTGAAAGCTTAAAGTCACTTTTATACAAGAAAAATCTTTTGCAATCCTCCGCCACGCTTTTTTTTAGGTATAATGCAGAAAGATTAGTAGAGGATCCTATCTATGACGGAACAAGCGCGTGATACAGTAGCGTTAATTCGTGATCAAATTGCGAAACACCCTGTTTTACTTTACATGAAAGGCACTCCACAATTCCCGCAATGTGGTTTTTCTGCTCGTGCAGTAGAAGCACTTAGCCAAATTGGTCGTCCATTTGCCTACGTAAATATCTTGGAAAATCAAGATATTCGTGCAACTTTGCCGCAAATTGCAAACTGGCCTACTTTCCCACAACTTTGGGTCAATGGCGAGTTGATTGGCGGTAGCGATATTATGCTTGAAATGTTCCAGAATGGTGAGTTAAAGCCATTGGTTGAACAGTACAGCCCAGCGCCTGAAGCATAAGCTGTAAAGCAAAAAGCCAATCACATGATTGGCTTTTTTATTGAAAGGGAGTTAGTTTTGACTAAAGCCCACATAGCGAAACATACCTTCTATCCCCAAATCGGCTTTAAAAATTTGCATTTCAGGATAATTTGCCTGACTCACCGTGGCGAAAATATTCATATTCGGATCTTCATGAATTTCATCAACCGATTGTGACAAAACCTCGTCGAAACGATCGGCGATAAATTCAAAGCCTAAGTCCATGGCCATAAATAAGGTATGTTCACAAGGTTGGATATACTGTTCCTGTTCCCAGTCTAAAACAGCATGCTGACAAAACGGACAGGTAATATTTTGAGTTGCATCGGCAATATGAATAAGTTGATAGGACATAATAATAGAGCATCAAAAATTTGATCCAGTTTAAAAGAATATGATGCCTGAATCTATCGTCTATACTTTGAATGAGAGGATTTCAATCATGGCAACACTTGAACGGGCGATTTCTCTTGCAGCAGAACGGCATGCAGGCCAAGTAGATAAAGCCGATGCCCCCTACATTCTGCATCCCTTGAGAGTGATGCTCAACATGCCGGATATTGAGCACAAAATCGTTGCCGTTTTACACGATATTTTAGAGGATACCGCCACCACGACGGATGAGCTATATGCGCTTGGTTTTCCCATGCATCTGATCGAAGCGATTGTTGCCCTGACAAAACAGCAAGGCGAATCCCGTATACAGGCTGCGCAGCGCACGGTACAGAATCCGATTGCACGTATTGTGAAACTGGCTGATCTCACTGACAATATGGACTTATCACGGATTCAGTCTCCGACAATGAAAGATTTTGAACGATTGAAACAATATCAACAGGTTCGAGATATCTTATTATCCCAAAATGTTTAATAATTACATTTATACTGTTTTAACCTAAACACAATAAGCTGGAGTTTATAGCGTAATGCTAACGGATTTAGATGATTTTTATTGCTTTGCGCTGGTGGTTGAACACGGCGGTTTTAGTGCGGCAGAACGTGCAACCGATATTCCTAAATCTAAACTCAGTCGTCGGGTATACAACCTCGAAGAGCAACTTGGCGTACGTCTGATTCAGCGTAGTTCGCGTCATTTCGCCGTGACCGATATCGGCACGGATGTATACCGCCATGCACAAGTCATGATGAATGCGGCGCAAGCAGCGCATGATGTGGTCAATCATTTAAGTAGCCAGCCGCGTGGTGTGATCAAAGTCAGTGTGCCGGTCGATATTGCCCAAAACCAGATGGCAAAAATCCTGCCAGCTTTCTTGAAAAAATATCCTGAAGTACGTGTTCAGATGATGGTGAGCAATCGCCGTGTAGACGTGATTAATGAAGGTATTGATCTGGCCTTACGGGTGCGCTCTAAACTGGACGATGATCCGAATCTGGTGCTCAGACAGTTTGAAGCGATTGAACAACGGCTTTTTGCCAGTCAGGCTTATTTAAATGAGTTTGGCAATCTCACTACACCAGAACAGCTCCCTGAACATCGGATTATCAGCATGGCTGAAGATCATCTTGATCAGCAATTTCTGTTAACGGGTCCAGATCAGCAGCAGAAAAAGATTAAGGTCAACCCGGTCATTATGGGCTCGAATCTTTTGATGCTGGCCGAGCTGGCAACACAAAATTGTGGAATTGCCTTATTACCGGACAGTATTGCACAAGACTTTGTTAAAACAGGACAGCTGGTGACCGTACTACCAGAGTGGACCGCTCCACATGGTATTTTCCATGCCGTCTATCCATCCCGTCGTGGCTTGTTACCTGCTGTACGTGTCTTTATTGACTATCTGGTTGAGCAACTCACCCAATGCTCAACAAAGAAAAGGCCCGGTTGATTTCCGAGCCTTTTCGACATCACAATAATAATTAAACGGCAGGATAATGCCCTGTACCTTCCGGCCACGGGGTAAGTAATTCAAAACCATCATCCGTTACCGCAACCATATGTTCCCATTGCGCCGACAGTGACTTATCTTTGGTGACCACTGTCCAGCCATCGTTTAGCTCTTTGACATGAGGTTTGCCTGCATTAACCATCGGTTCAATAGTAAAGACCATGCCCTTTTTCAGGACCATACCTTGGCCCTTTTGTCCGTAATGCAAAATATTGGGCTGTTCATGATAGATACGACCGATACCATGCCCACAATATTCACGAACAATGCTATAGCCGGCATTCTGGGCAACGGTCTGGATTGCATGCCCAATATCCCCCAATGTTGCACCCGGTTTGACGGTATGGATGCCTGCCAACATGGCTGCATAAGTGGTTTCGACCAGTTTCTTGGCCTCAGCGCTTGGTTGGCCGACAAAATACATGCGGCTGGTATCACCGAAATAGCCATCTTTAATCACGGCAACATCGATATTCAAGATGTCACCGTCTTGCAAAATCTTTTTGGCAGAAGGAATCGCATGACATACTTCTTCATTCACAGAAATACAGGTCGTCTTGGTAAAACCGTGATAGCCAACGTTGGCCGGAATCACCTGCAAGGTATTCACGATATAATCATTGCAGATATCATCTAAATATTCAGTTGAAACACCCGGTTTAATATACGCACCGATCATTTCTAACACTTGTGCCGCCAAACGACCTGAGATTCTTAATTTCTCAAGATCTTGTTCAGTTTTAATGGTCACAGTAGAAGCTCTCATTCGAGATTTTCCTTATTCATCTATCAGATTAATTTCACATGCAAGCAAAAGATATGAGGGCTGCATAAAGTATTTCAATAGTTGTACGCCCTTGCATGGAAATCTTCAATCTTTTTAAGACTAAAAGCGTACTTTTATTTTACATTTAATTTCGATTGTGCTGATTGAAAAAAGACATCAGCACTTTTTATTTTATGAGTTTTAAAAACCTTTTCAATGCATTAGCTTTACCATAGCTAATTATATGATTTTCATAATTTCTTTTTAGTCAAAAAACAGACAATTTTCACATAAATTAGTTTCAAAAGAACGCTTTTTTATTCTAAAATTTGCACTTTTATTTTATGCCTCCCTCTTTATGAATCAACTTCGTACAGGAGATATCATTGCTTTAGGGTTTATGACCTTTGCGTTATTTATTGGCGCAGGCAATATTATCTTTCCTCCTATTGTTGCGCAGCAGGCTGGTGAACATGTCTGGCTTGCCGCTTTCGGTTTCTTAATTACTGCAGTTGGTTTACCTGTGATTACGATCATGGCTTTATCTCGCATGAAAGGCTCGATCGAAATCATCAGTTCGCCGCTTGGCCGTTTCTTTAGCTTACTGCTTACCATTGCTTGCTACCTGACTGTAGGACCGCTATTCGCGACACCCCGTACAGCAACCGTTTCTTATGAAATTGGCTTTGCACCGTATTTTGGTACTTCAGGTAGCAGCCTCTTTATCTATAGTATTGTTTATTTTGCTTTTGTGACTGCAGTTTCGCTGTATCCCAACAAATTGCTTGATACTGTAGGCCATGTGCTGGCACCTTTAAAAATTATTGCCCTCGCCATTTTAGGGATTGCCGCTTTTGCTATTCCAACCGGTCTGATTTCACCTGCAGTGAATAATTATGTCAGCAGTCCGGTATCTGAAGGTTTCGTTAGTGGTTACCTCACTATGGATACCTTGGGTGCGTTGGTGTTCGGTATTGTGATTATTCAGGCGATTCAATCTCGCGGTGTCACAGATACCAAGCTCATTACCAAATATGCCATTATTGCAAGTTTGATTGCCGGTGTAGGACTGACCCTGGTCTATATCAGCTTATTTAAACTGGGTTTAGGCAGTCATGAAGTTGCACCTGATGCAGCCAATGGTGCCATCATCCTCCATGCTTATGTACAGCATGCGTTTGGTGATTACGGTTCTTACTTCCTCACCTGTCTGATTTTCCTTGCCTGTATGGTCACTGCGATTGGCCTGACCTGTGCTTGTGCAGAATACTTTAATGAATTAACCGGTTTATCTTATAAATTGCTTGTTTTCATTCTGACTGGCTTCTCGTTATTAATTTCCAATCTGGGTTTAACCAAGCTGATTGCTTTCTCTGTACCTGTACTCAGTGCCATCTACCCGCCAGCAATTGTTGTGATCATGCTCAGCTTTTTCTGGAAACGTTGGAATAATCCTTCTATTGTAGTTGGATCAGTTACCGCTATTGCGTTCCTGTTCGGTATTGTTGAAGCAATTAAAGCTGCCGGCTTTACCGCACAACTTCCAGCATTTATTCAGCACTTACCTTTAAATGAACAAAACCTTGCATGGTTACTCCCATCCTTGGCTGTTCTGGTAATTGCGATTGTGATTGACCGGGCGATGGCTCAGAAAAAGTAAAATGATTTGTCGTTAAAATGATGTTTTACCCAAACATGATTTTAGCTATACAAAAAATGTTCTTTTATCCAATGTTCATTTTTTGTTTACGACAAATCTTTCTTTTTTGATCAGGCAAGCATAAAAATTACTTATTTTCATTGATGTGGTGATAGTAGATATTTTACGATAAAGTGATATCACTCACTTTATATACCCCTTATAAATATTTCATATTGTAAAAATATCGACCAATATTTAACTAAAAAATACTATAAATTAATATAAAAAATACTTTAAACCTTTATAAATCAATACATTCAAAAATTTATTTTCAAAATCCCCCTTTTTGCTCTTGAAATGCTCAGAAAATACCAGTACAACTTAAAAAACAATTCAGACAAAAACGCATGGTTTTGTCGTCACAACAAGGAGGGATGGAGATGTTATCAATACATTTCAACAAGCAAGTCTTCATTAACGCTCTGAAGGCAAATGATACAGTAGTATATGCAACCACAACGCTCGCCTTAATGGTTACGTTGTTATTTCAAGGCACAATTAAAGGTAATTTAAAACCTGAATATTTTGCATATGCATTGATTGTCTCTGTTGCCTTTTGTATGTGGGCGATCGTCGATCGAAAGTTTCGACAGTTAAGCGTAGCACGCCAAAAAAATTCTCTAGGGAGAATGGATGAGTAATCATCCATTTTTTTTAATTTAAAAACTTCGCTATTGTTCCACATAACAACACTGTTGTAGCGCCTAACTCGACAATAATTAAACTTAACATCATCAACGACATGCACCATGCTGGCAAATTCAACCGCCCCACTTTATGCGGTTGCTTAAACTGATTGGTGGTGTCCTTTAATACACCATGCAAGATATAAATCAAAATCGACATCGCAAAAAAGAATAAGTTTGCAACAACACAGAATAAAACAAGCGGATCAGATAAAACCGTGAAATAGCTAAGTGCAGCTAAAATCAGGCTTGCAGATGCATATAGCAGACTACTCCGATGAGCGATATCCACATAATAGTGTGCTCTGGCCAGTTCAGACTGTCTGATCTGATAATACTTCCAGACCCCGGTTACCATCCCCACCCAAAGAAAAATACCACTGAATACAATAGCCAATTGCGTTGCTGTATTTAATACATACATGTTCTTTCCAGTTTTCCTATACTTTGTTTTATACGGTTATATAACATAAAGTTTGACTTTTAAGTCATTTTTTAAACGGGTTTCTTTTTGGAACTTATGTAAAGTAATCCTATATATACATCAGAGTATCGTTTCCATGAATAGCGTTGAATCTTTCTGGATCAGTTGCAAGGACGGTTATCAACTTGCTGCTCAATTCTATCCAGTACTCAATTCCGATAAGTCCTACCCGGTTCTAATCTGCCCAGCGACTGGTATCACCAAAAATTTTTATCATGCATTTGCCCAATGGTTGAATCAACAAGGTTATCCAGTATTGAGTTTTGATTTCCGCGGAATTGGGAAATCCTTACATGGTGCATTAAAAGACTCCACAGCAAGCATTAATGACTGGGGAATTTATGACATTCCTGCTGCGATTGAGACATTGTTGAATCGCACGCAAGCAGAAAAAGTCATTATTGTTGGCCATAGTGCCGGAGGACAACTGCTTGGCATCGCATCAAATTATCACAAGGTTGCCAAAGTATTAGCAATTGCGGGCTCAACAGGTCATGTCAAAGGCCTCAAAGGTAAAACTAAGGTACTCGCCCCTGTGATGTTCAATATCATTTTCCCTGTTTCGAGCTTTGTTAAAGGTTATGGTGCAACCCAATTTATCGGGATGGGCGAAAACCTGCCTAAAAATGTTGCAAAACAATGGGCTGAGTTTTGTAGTAAGCCCGGTTATGTCATGAATGCCATAGGAAAAACTATTTTTGAAGATTATCATCAGCAAATTCAATGCCCTATCACCTCCTTTTGGGCAACCGATGATGAAATTGCCACGCACAGCAATGTCAAAGATTTACTTCGTTTGTATCCGAATGCACAGACCAAATTAATTGAACTGAATCCGCAACAGCTTGGTTATAAGCGTATTGGACACATGCTGATGTTCAAGAAATCACATCAAAAGATCTGGCCAATATTGGAAAGTGAATTACGGATTTAATCTGGACCGTTAAAAAGGTTTAAGTTCATTGCCTGTTCTGTTTTGCGCATCTCAATCTGTAATCCTGTTGAGATGCGTTTTTTTTATGTGCCGTTTCTAAAAAAATAAAACAACCTGATTGCCCTAAACATCTTTTTATAAATTTACGAGAAAAGTGTGACAAAGAATGTATTTATTCATCTTTTAAAAAAGATTCCACAAGTCATATTTTAACCAATTGTTCAAAGCAAACTTATGTATTCGCTATTTATTTAAGCTTTATTTATTTTATAAATATATTGATTTTGTATATTTATGACATTTTAGACAGAAATTTTTATAAAAATGTCACGTCAAAATTCGTATTTTTTTTCTACAATACAAATATTCTATAGTCCAGCACAGCTGTAAAACTGTAGAATCCCGTTAGGGGTTAGACGACTGGATAGTTCATCTTTAATAGCTGATTTATGTCACTTTTATGATGACTTCTCTATTCAGAACAAAGATAATTTAAAAATTATCTTCGGACAAAGATGTTAAAAATGGAATGTTAAAAAAATCAGGAAAGGGATTTTTGTTAACAGGCAAATTGTAGACATTTCATGGAATCTTAGAGCTAAATTGGATTAGCTCCTTGTGCAAGCATAGGAAATAAGTAATGCCAAAAAAATATGCGCGTTTTTTACCTACAGCCGATTCATTTAATCTGGAAGACTTCCCTTTTTACTGGATTTCTCAAGTAAATGCTCAGTATGTCCAAAACATCGATAATGTACTGAAAAAGTATGGTCTAGACAATTCACGTCGCCGTATTCTGATTGCCTTGCACGTCAAACCTCATGCCAGTGTGTCTGAACTTTCCGAAATGGTCATTTCAAAAATGTCGACCACGACCAAGATCGTGTACCGCCTCAAAGATGAGGGCTATATTGATACTTATTCGTGCAAGGAAGATGGACGTATTACCCGTGTTCATCTGACTGAAAAAGGTCAGGAAATGATTACCAAAATCAATGATCTGACCGCCATAATCCTAGAACAGTCTTTTGATGGTTTGACACCATTACAAATCGAGAAGACCATGGAAATCCTGCGACATATGTTTAAAAATCTCGCACGTTAATACAATGATAAAAAAGGCTTCATCAGGAAGCCTTTTTTTTTGATTTGAAAATTAAAAATCAAACATATTTAATTGTGGTGTGACTTTTTCTATTTTTGCCTTTGGCACATGTAAACATTCAAACTCTTCCACCGGAAAACCTTGCATAAACTCATACAGCTGATGAGGTTGTTTTAAGCTTAACCATTCATCTAGGCGCTCATGCGGAATCACCACGACCGATCGTTTAACATCCCCCGGTTCATGGAAATCCTTCATCATCGGGTGGTCTATGGCGTCCATGGTCAGCATGGTAGCCGAACGGATCACCTGATCATTCAGTTTGCGGATCTCATATAACGCTGCGATAAAGAAAGCTTTTCCATCTTTGCGACGGACAGCCCAACGTTGCGGCTTATTGTCAATATACTTACTTTCATAAAACTCGGTCACTGGAATGACGCCGAACTTACATTTGGAGGCAGCTTCCAGAAAACTCGGTTTTTGAAACAGTGTTTCATGTCGGGCATTATAGGTATGCTTGGAAATATTTGTATCTTCCGACCATTTTGGTACCAAGCCAAATAATACCTCACGCCATTCATAGCCATGGTCCGATTTAAATAGCAACGGGGTTTTATAACTCGGATAGACCTCTTCCACATATTCGAATGGAATCGGAGGCAAGCCCAACTGCAGCGCTTGTTCAATGGTCAAGGGTTTAAAATTGGCACACATGACTGTTATATGGGTGTAATTCGCAAAATTTAAAGTTAAAAAAAGGAGGTTTATTCACCTCCCTTTTTATGGAAAAATTTATCCAAATAATTTTTTCATTTTTGCACTTAAGCCATGAATAAAGCGATGCTTGGCATTGGCTTTATCGCTGGTTAAAAAATTGATCTGGATTGATTGGCGTTGACCTTCATAAGGAACATAGCCATGCCAGCCATTATCCGTGACTTTAAAGGCAACTAATGTACCTGGACCCGCATCAATCTCAGCCACATAGTCATCCATGTTCTTTTCATCATTCAAGATACGTAAACGGCCTGTAGGCGCATCCCAAGATTCATTTAAATAAATCAGGATAGTCAGCAATTTGGTTTTTGAATCCGAGTGAATCCGGCCATCTTTTTGACGTGAATAACCACGTAACGTGATCATCATCGGATGTTCCATCACATCCACATCAAATTTTTCAGTTAAAATCTGGCGAAATTCTTTGGTATCTAATGATTTTAAGAAACGATCAAAATTAGGCTTAATTTCAACATCTTCAATGTTATAGCTTCCACCTTGTTCAATCTTTGGAAAATCCTGAATCACAGCTTTTACTTCACTGTCTACAATTGAATTTTCCACCACAAAGTAAGGATATGGCGTAGTTGAAACCTGCGCCTGTTTTAAAGCATCTAATTTTAGAATTTGTGACATCGCTATGATTCGGCTAAATGATCAAACTACGCTAATTATAACAAATATTTCAGCGCTAATCTGTTTAATCCTGTTTTTAACAATATTTGATCCTCACCCAAATAAAGCAAGCAGATACCTCGTTTTTCTGAATAGCAGCTATAAAAAAAGCCTCCGAAGAGGCTTCTTTATTCAGATGAAATTAATCACCGGTATAACCTTTTAATTTTAAACGCGCTGCGTGGAGTAATGGCTCTGTATAACCCGATGGCTGCTCTGCACCTTTGAAGATCAGGTCAGACGCTGCCTGGAATGCAATACCATCAAAATTTGGCGCCATTGGTGTATAAAGTGCATCATTGGCATTTTGCTGATCTACAATCACAGCCATACGCTTAAGCACTTCTTCAACCTGTTCACGCGTTACGATCCCGTGACGCAACCAGTTTGCAACGTGTTGAGATGAAATACGTAATGTTGCTCGGTCTTCCATCAAGCCAACGTTATTGATGTCGGGCACTTTAGAACAGCCAACACCTAAATCGACCCAGCGAACCACATAACCCAAGATACCTTGACAGTTATTTTCAAGTTCGTTGTTTAACTCTTCTGCAGTCCAGTTGGTTTCTGCTGCAAACGGCGGTGTTAACAAGTCATCTAAAGACAACATGTTTTCAGCAGCCAATTCGTCTTGGCGTGCTTTTACATTGATCTGGTGATAATGCAAGGCATGTAATACCGCACCTGTTGGAGATGGAACCCATGCACACGATGCACCTGCATTTGGATGCGCAGTTTTAGTCGCCAACATATCTTTCATGCTGTCTGGCTTAGGCCACATGCCTTTACCAATTTGCGCTTTGCCTTGTAAACCGCATGCCAAACCTATGGCAACGTTACGGTTTTCGTAAGCAGCAATCCATTTTTGTGTTTTAACTGCTTCTTTACGAACCACTGGTGCAGCTTCCATAGAGGTATGGATTTCATCACCCGTACGGTCCATAAAGCCCGTATTGATGAAGATGGTGCGGTCTTTTGCAGCAGCAATACAGTTCTTCAGGTTGACAGAGGTACGGCGCTCTTCATCCATAATCCCGATTTTGAGCGATTTTTCTGGTAAACCAATCGCTTGTTCAGCACGTTCAAATAATTCAACGGCAAACGCAACTTCTTCTGGACCATGCATTTTAGGCTTAACGATATACATTGAGCCTTTACGAGAGTTTTTATTCTCGTTTTGACCACGAATATCCGCAACGGTAAGTAACGGCGTGATTAATGCATCCATGATGCCTTCAAACACTTCTTCGCCATCTACAAGGATCGCAGGGTTTGTCATCAAATGTCCAACATTACGAAGCAACATCAATGAACGACCATGTAAAGTGGTTGTACCACCAATCAGGTTTTGAACGGTACGGTCTTTATTTAAGGCACGGGTAATGGTTTTACCATTTTTCTCGATTGACTCTTGCAAGTCACCTTTCATCAAGCCTAACCAGTTACGGTAGCCTTCAACTTTCTCTTCTGCATCGACCGCAGCAACCGAGTCTTCCAAATCCTGAATCGTAGTTACAGCAGCTTCAAGGGTTAAGTCTTTGACACCAGCAGCATCAGTTTTACCTACCGGGCTATTTGCATCAATCTCAATGATTACGTGCAAGCCATTATTTAATAATACGATTTCTACAGGAGCCGCAGCATCGCCATTAAAGCCAACAAATTGAGATGGATGCGCCAAAGCAGTAGTTGAACCATCTTTTAAAGTCACGGCTAAAGCGTTGTTGACCACTGCATATTGGGTTGCATCGGCATGTGAACCTTGTGCCAATGGGAAAGTCTGGTTTAAGAAGTCCTTAGCAAAAGCAATAACCTTGTCACCACGTACCGGGTTATAGCCCTTACCTTTTTCTGCGCCCCCCTCTTCAGAGATGACATCTGTACCGTAAAGCGCATCATATAAAGAACCCCAACGCGCATTGGCTGCGTTTAGGCAGTAACGTGCATTACGTACAGGTACAACCAATTGTGGGCCTGCAAGTAAAGCAATTTCTTCATCTACGTTTTCAGTGCTGACTTTGAAGTCTGCAACTTCAGGTACCAGATAACCGATTTCGGTCAAGAATGCTTTATAAGCATTAAGTTCAAATTTATTATTACGATGCCATTCATCAATCTTCGCTTGAAGATCATCACGCTTAGCCAATAATGCCTTGTTCTTTGGGCTAAGGTCGACAACGACTTGCTCGAAGTTTTTCCAGTAAGTTTCACTCTCTAAACCAGTCCCTGGTAAAGCTTCATTTTCGATGAAATCATAAAGTTCTTTAGCAATCGCTAGCTTGCCTTTTTGAATACGTACAGTCATTGTCTTTCCTGATGGTGCTAACTTTTTATAACAAGAATTCTAGTATACTGATTTATACTAGCCTGAATAGTAATATCACATTCCTAAATAGTAAGCATTTTCCCTATTAGACGTATTGACAAACAAGATTTTTTATATTTATCAAAATATCAAATACAGATACTTTTCTTTTTAGTTATGCAACATACTCCCTTTTCAAACTCATCTAGTTATAACAAAATTCAATCAGGAATAAAGCGTTATGCACGTAACTTTATAAAAAAAGGCATTCCGAAGAATGCCTTTTTAATTTATGAGGTCTGTGCGACCTGAATCTGCCGATGCTCTGAATGCAGATAATCATCCGATTGCATTTCCAGTAAACGTGAACGCGTCCGTTCAATTTCAAATGCCAGTTTCTCACCTTCATACAGATCAATGATTGAATCTTCAGAGGTAAGAATCAGTTTTACGCCACGGTCATAAAATTCATCGACCAGATAAATAAAACGACGTGTCCCTTCAGACAGGAAATCGGTCAAATGCGGAACATTACTCACCAATACGGTGTTGTAAATGTTGGCAATTTCAATAAAGTCGGCCGGACTACGCGGTTTAAAACATAGTTCCGAGAATTCACACCACAATACATCTTCAGTATGACCTAAAGTCTCTACTACACGATTATTGATCATGATTGGAGAATTAGATTGTGCCTGCGTCTGGGTCAATGCTTTAAAACGACCCGATAACCATGCTTGGGCATCATCGGTTAATGGATACTTGAACAGTTGCGCTTGTTTCAAGACGCGTAAACGATAATCCACACCGGCATCTACGTTTAAGACTATGCAGTTTTTCTTGACCAGCTCAATGGTTGGCAAGAATCGGTCACGATGAATCCCGTTCTTATACAAGCCATCTGGTGCAATATTTGAAGTTGCAACCAACGTAATGCCACGTTCAAATAGCTTCTGGAACAAATCGCTCAGGATCATTGCATCAGTAACGTTCGATACGAAAAATTCGTCAAAGCAAATTACAACAGCATCTTTATAAATCTGATCTGCAACCGAATCTAAAGGATTGCGTTGACCTGCAAGCTTATTCAACTCTTTGTGGACATGTTGCATAAAGTGATGGAAGTGCATACGCATTTTACGACGGAATGGAACAGATTCATAAAACTGATCCATCAGCCACGTTTTGCCACGACCTACACCACCCCACATATAGACGCCTTTCGGATAGGTTTGACGACGGAAACGTCGAAATGCCTTCTTGGAAGCCTTATAACGGGTGAGTAACTCTTTCCATACTCGGTCTAACTCTCGCACAGCCTGAGCTTGTGCTTCATCTGGCATGAATTGTCCTGACTCAAGTGCTTGAGTATAACGCTCAGCAGGTGACGTTGGGATAAATGCAGTGCTATGTGAGTCTGGTTTAGAATTTGACATAAGGTGTTATTGCAATTTTAATTGGTGAAAATTATATCGAACATTCTGTTCAATGACATTAGATTTTAGGCTTAATTATCATGGAGTTTAAACATCATAATGTACCATTTTTAATCATTTAATGATGGCGGTTATATTGTCTTGGACTCAGTCCAAACCATCTTTTAAAGGCATGATTAAACGCTGCCGGTTCGGAATAACCTAACATTTCGGCCACCTGTTCAATCGAATATGAACTATTTTCGATGAATTTTATCGCCTTCTGTTGAATCAGCTTTTCACGAATTTCCTTATAGCTGGTCTGCATTTGCTGCAATTGATGTCTTAACGTGCGCTCAGGAATATGCAAGGCACAGGCCGTTTCCGCCATGGTCGGAATGACGCCGTTTTGCATTTCCAGATAATCCTTCACATACTCCACCACGGTCAATTTCAGACTGGCACTTTTTTCTAGATTTTGAATATCCGCTAGGCATTTTTCTTCATAAATGCGATAGGTCAATACATCAGCAGAGGGAATTTTAATGTTCAGTATTTGGGTATTTTCTAATATGAAAGCCGCCTCTCTGCATCCAAATTTGACATCCTGCCCATAATAATCCTGATACGCTGCAAGCAAATTTAACTCTTTCGGACGGGTAAATGGCAATTCGATCCGGATATTCGGGATCTCCAGCCCCATCATTTTAAAAATATCTTGTAAGAACTTATAAGTCCCTGAAATTTCGCATTGCGCGCGCAATTGCCCTAAATGTGTATTCAGGTCAACCGGCTGATAGAACAAATAAATAAAATCTTCTTTAATTTCGAGATGTAAAGAACCAAACAAATGGGTTAATTGCTGAAACTGCACACCATTCAACAATGCCTTATGTAAGGTTTCACTGGTCACCAACAGCATCAGGAATGGTCCATAACCGGCCAGCGCATAATGCTGCCCGATGAACAGACCTTGTTCAGGTGAAATATCCTGACTAATATGTTGCAGGATATCCCATTCGATCTCATCAGGAATAATTGAAGCTGGATCTAAGGCATCGGCGTGTATACCCATATTGGCTAAACGTGCATCCACATCAATGCCGACATGACGCATGCCCTGAATCAAATACATCAATCCGAGGATAGATCTCTTCATAGTTCCTAATGCAGTTCTCAAAACTTTAATGTTTTACTATAAAAACCTGAGCAAATGAATTGCCGAAATGATCAAGTTTTACGTCGGTACAATCATATTTAATCTCGATAAAACCGTTAAACTGGCACAAAATTTAGCTGTACAGGATATACGCTATGGGTAATGTAACCAAAAATGCGATTCAAAAAACAAAAGTGGCAATTATTGGTGCAGGTTTTGGTGGTTTAGCGATGGCCATTCGCCTGTTGCAAAGTCAAATTAATGATTTTGTAATTTTAGAAAAAACCAATGACGTCGGTGGTACATGGCGTGAAAACCAATATCCGGGGGCAGCATGTGATGTGCAGTCACATATGTATTCCCTGTCTTTTGCGCCAAAAACCGACTGGTCAAAACGTTATGCAGAAGCAGATGAAATTTTTACCTATATTCAGGACATCACAGCACAATATCAATTAAAAGACTATTGCAAATTCGGACATGAAGTGACCAAAGCCGAGTTTGATGAAAACCGCAATGTCTGGACCCTAGACTTTAAAGATCAGGCCACCCTCGAAGCGCAATTTGTGATCTTTGCTTCTGGCCCGTTGCATGTTCCACAAATTCCTCATGTCAAAGGCATTGAAAACTTTAAGGGTAAAGTCTTCCATTCGTCTCAATGGGATCACGATTATGATTTAACGGGTAAATCCGTTGCATCTATTGGCACTGGTGGTAGTGCCATTCAGTACATTCCAGAAATTGCACCCGAAGTTAAACAGCTCTATGTATTACAACGTACTGCCGCCTGGGTCATTCCACGTGATGAACGTAAATACTCACAGCTCAGCAAAACACTCTTTAAAGCGTCGAATATTTATCGTCAGATTCACAGAACCCGCCTGTACTGGACCAATGAATCTCGTGTTGTACCGATTGTGCAGCCACAAATCATGAAATATGGCCAAAAACTGGCAGAAGCTTTTATCCGTTTCCAGGTCAAGGATAAAGAACTGGCGAAAAAACTGACTCCAGATTTTGTCATGGGCTGTAAACGTATTTTGATTTCTAATAAATACTTCCCGACCTTTAACCGTGACAATGTTGAACTGGTGACGGATGCTATTCAGGAAATAACAGCGAACGGCATTATCACTAAAGATGGCAAAGAACGCCAAATTGATTGCCTGATTTATGGTACGGGCTTCATTACCGATCCACGCATTTATTTAAAGCATTTCAACTGTATTGGTCGTAATGGCATTGAACTGAAACAGGCATGGAAAGATGGTGCGGAAAGCTATTATGGTATCAGCACCAAAAACTTCCCGAATTTGTTCCAGTTACTTGGACCCAATACCATTCTTGGTCATAACTCTGTAATTTTCATGATCGAATCACAAGTGAACTATATTCTGCAACTGATTCAAACCGTCGATCAAATCAAGACCCAAGCTGTCGAAATCAAGCAGGATGTTCAGGATCAGTTCAATGAACGTGTACAAGAGCAACTGAAAGGTACAGTCTGGCAAGCAGGTGGCTGTAGCAGTTGGTATCAAGCTGCTGATGGCAAAAACTTTTCATTATGGCCTACCTATACCTGGAGATACTGGCTTGAGACACGCAAAGTAAACGTGGCTGATTATAATTTTATCAGCAGCTCGACTGATGCCAAATCTAATGCTGCATAAATAGTAAAGAGTTAAAAAGCCCTTGATTCTCTCAGGGGCTTTTTTATTTCTGAACCATAAAATGACTTTTACCTCTCACCTAGCACCTTCTCTAACTTAAAACCGCATTTCTTTCTATAGGCAAAAACGAAAAATTCATGCTAAGATTTTAACTACCTACCGTTAGGTAGTTAAATAATGTCTGTTCACTTCCTTCCTGGCCTAGAGTCTACAAGATATGCAATCTGCTCCGCCAATCTCTAAAATCAGTTGGTCTTTGTTACTACTGCTGTCCTTATTTACTGCCTTAGATGCACTGGCAATTGATATTTATTTACCTGCATTTCCACTACTTGCCGAAAGCTTTGCAACCACACCCGGACATATCCAGCTCACCCTGTCGGTATTTCTGATTGGTCTTGCTATAGGTCAAGGGATGTATGGGCCTTTGCTAGACCGTTTTGGTCGACGCAGACCGTTGCTGATTGGTATTGCAATCTTTATTTTGGGTTCATTACTGGCTGCAATTGCGCCGTCGATTGAATGGTTATTGGCTGCCCGATTCCTACAGGCCATAGGCGCATCGGCAGGATTAGTGGTACCCAGAGCAATTATTTCCGATGTATGTGATGCGCAAAGCAGTGCCAAAAACTTTTCGATCCTGATGCAAGTGATGATGATCATTCCCATCATTGCACCTTTATTCGGTAGCTTTATTCTTCGATTCGGATCATGGACGCTTATTTTTTATATATTGGCCGTACTCGGTATGCTCTTATGGCTATGGGGCAATTACGCCATACCCGAAACCTTAAAACTTGAGTATCGCCAGCCACTCCAGCTCACCACCATCAGAACCAGCTATCAGACACTGAGCTTAAATAAAAGCTTTATGGCCTACACTCTTGCGGGTGGTTTTATCTTAGGTGCTTTCTTTGTTTACCTGAGCCAGTCGCCTTTTATTTTTATTGAGCATTATCATATTCATAATGAAACCTTTAGTACCTTATTCGCGGCCAATGCGATTGGGTTAATCATTCTTGGACAGGTTTCAATCCTGCTATTAAAACGCTGGTCGGCGCAACGCTTACTGGTCCTCGGTATGTGTATATTCAGTGGGGCTAGCTTGGCACTCTTATTGGGGGTGTCTTTTTATAATTTAAGCTTGTGGCAATACATTGTACTTTTGGGACTGAGTATCTGGTCGACCGGATTTATCTTTGGTAACGTCACCGCACTGACCATGCAACAAAGCCCACAGCATTTGACTGGCGCAGCATCATCCATGATGGGCTTACTCCAATATGCGCTTGCGTCACTGATTGGTTTTATGGTGAGTTTGATCGAGGTTAATATCAGCCTGCTTCCCGCGAGTTTATTCATCTGTGGTAGCATCGCACTGGGTTTATCTATTTTTGCCGCCTCAGGGCAACGGGCTAGCTTTCCTGTCGCAGAAGCTGAATAACGATATTCAACGGTATCAGTACCCTTTTAAATTGAGGTACTGATCAATACATTCAATGCCTTTAAGATGGCATCCAGACGAAGTCGAAACTTTTCTCGACTGCCATAGATCAATTCACTTTGCAAGGCATCCACAAAACTCATGCATACCCGAGCAAGGGTCTGAGCGTCGAGTTGATGCTGATTTTTAACGACTTCAGAATTCTGAATTGCTTGCGAAAATAGCTGTTCCAGATCAGCCATGAATACATGCATCGGCTCAATCACCTGATCATACAAATGCACAGGTGGACTGATCAAGGCATTCATCCAGAACTGAACCGCATAAGAGGCGTTAAAGCGCTGTTCAATACTGATAAAATAATCATGCAATTGCTGCTGGAGCTGTTCTCCACCTTGCAAAACCGTTTGGGCATAGCCCAGCTCTTCATCAATCATGATCGGAATCAGGCTAAGATAAAGTTCATCCTTATTCTTGAAATGGGCATAAATCGAAGGTTTCTTGATACCAACATCGGTTGCAATTTCATTTAATGACGTGGCTGCAAAGCCCTGTTTTGCAAAACGTTGTAATGCATATTTTTGAATCTTGGCTGCTGTCACAAATCATCTACCTCTTGTACTGATAAAAGTATATTTCACCTGATGCGATATGCATAGCTGAATCAGCGCATTCAATCTGCATCTCAGGATAGAATAAAAATCTGGGAGAGGCTCTGTTCAACACTTTCTCATTGTTTCAGCACTAAACTTTCTTGATCAAATGATATATAAACCTACCCAAGTATAAGATTTCCCTGCATAATAAATCAGCACTGTAAACGCTCTGATTGTATGACCTCTTTCGTTCTGATTTTCCAGATTTTTGTTTGTATTGGCTTAGGCTATTTTGTAGCACCACATTTATCTCCGTCGCTAAAAAAATTCGTCTTTAAAATTCTTCCCTATTTTTCTTATATTTTACTGGTCAGTGTTGCCTTTGAACTGACTCAGGCACTGCATCATATTCAGAATCCAGCAACCATCTTGCCACCTGCGCTACTCATTGCATTTACCACGTCAATTGGTTCTTTTTTCATTTGTTTAATGACCTATAAGCTGATTGATCGGCAAAGTGTGCAAGGGAAAATCTCACTGCACTTGTTTCGCAATGCGCTAAAGAATATTGGTAAAGCCTTTCTGGCCTTGGCGGTCGGGATTGGCTTGGGGATGCTCGTTCAAAGCTTAGACCTGCATATCGCCTTTAATAGCTGGTATTTATTACTGATCTTTATTTTCTTGATTGGCGTTGAGCTGGCCTTTACTCAATTCGATCGTAGCTGGTTAAGCTGGAAAATTTTACTGGTGCCTGTGGCTGCATTCATCGGATCTTGTCTGGCAGCAATTCTGAATTATTTTATTCTATCGAAGCATTACAGCCTGAATGAAGTCATGGCCCTAGCACAAGGTTATGGCTGGTATTCAATGTCCGGGATTTTATTTACCGAACTGCATTCGGCCAAACTGGGAGGTATTGCCCTGTTAACCGATTTATTTAGGGAAATTTTTGCAATTTTATTGATGTATTGTCTAGGTTGGCGCTTTCCACGCTCGGCGATTTCCAGTGCGGGTGCGACTTCAATGGATGTGACGCTTGCGATGGTGAAACAGTCATGTGGCACACATTATGTCCCACATGCCATGATGAGTGGATTGATTCTATCGCTGCTCGCACCACTCTTGATCAGTTTATTTCTCAGTATAACGTTTTAGCCTTCGACTTCATTAAATCGAAGCCAAAATTGATTTCAACATTTCAGTCGGTTTTTCTGCTTTAGTGATTGGACGACCAATCACTAAATGCGTTGAACCATCCAGCATGGCCTGTTTTGGGGTTACAATACGTTTTTGGTCATCTGCATTTGAACCTTCTGGACGAATACCCGGTGTGACCAATGCAAACTGCTGACCTAACAGATCACGAAGGATTTTCGCTTCTTGGGCTGAGCACACCACACCATCCAGTCCACTTTCCTGCGCAAGTTTGGCTAAGCGCTTCACCTGTTCAACTGGCTCGATATCCAGACCGATATCGCGCAAATCTTCACGTCCCATTGAGGTTAAAACAGTCACTGCAATCAGTTGAGTCTGATAGTTACCTGCTTTCAATCGCTCAACACAGGTTTCCATCATCTTGCGGCCACCTGAAGCATGCACATTGACCATCCATACCCCTAAGTCGGCAGCAGCACATACCGCTTGAGCTGTGGTATTTGGAATATCATGGAATTTTAGATCAAGAAAAACGTCAAAACCTTTGTCTTGCAAGTTTTTCACAATTGATGGGCCTTCATGAGTAAAAAGCTCTTTGCCAACTTTTACACGGCAAAGTGACGGATCAAGCTGATCAACAATTGTTAAGGCGTCATATTGGCTTTTTGCGTCTAGGGCAACAATAATACTCACGAATCTAGTTCCATCACATAAAAATCAGTTAATTATAAAGTGATTCACCCCATGAACAAAGTAACAATCTATGCATAATGCAAAAAAGACTTTATAGCACAGGGAAATCATCGCTATCTTTGTTCAGAGATCAGGATGGCTCTGGTATCCGCTTGTAAAGCTTCAAAGATATGCGGTTGATCGGCAGGATAGCAAATGTAGTCCCCTTCATTAAGCAAGATCGGCTCGGAAATTAAACCGACTCTGGCCTGACCTTTCATAATTACAATATGTTCAATGCTGCCGATAGAATGCGGCTGACTACAACGCGGTTCACCGGGCTGGGTGGTGAGCATATACACATCACGTCGGGCACCCGTTGGGCAATTGGCCAATAGAATAGCCTGATAATGGGCAATTTCAGATGAAACGGATGGTCCTTCACCAAAACGTATGACTTGAGTTTGTGCAATATTACTTTCCATTAACTTTGCAAATGGAATATCCAAAGCCACACACAAGGCCCATAAGGTTTCCAGACTAGGATTGCCTTGTGCGGCTTCCAATTGCGATAAGGTTGATTTGGCTATACCCGCCCGACGTGCGACCTCAGCCAACGACAATCCTGCTTTTTGTCTCTCTCTTTGCAATCCTTTTGCAACAATTTCAATTGGCAACGCCATAACCCACCATAAAAAACGAATGTTCGTTTTGACGAACGATATAAGATTAATCTATTATAACGTACGGTCGTTTGATATAGAAAACAAAGATGCAAGATAAACAGCGGTATCACTTAATCAAAGCCATTATTCTCATCTCGGTCGCAACAGGAATTGTCGGGATTTCTCTCGGCTCGGTTGCGGCCAGTTTTAACCTGCCCATGTGGATTCCTCTAGCGCTTTCCTTAACGGTACTGGCAGGTGCAGCGGAATTTACTTTTATTGGCATGATTGCGACAGGAGCCAATCCCGTATTTGCCGCATTCACAGGCATACTCATCAATTTGCGTCATTTACCTTTTGGATTATCTGTCGCAACCTTCATTGAGAAGAATGTCTATCACTTTATTGCCTGCCATATCATGAATGATGAAAGTGTCATGTTCGGGCTAAGTCAGCAGGAACCACATTTAAAGAAATGGGCTTACTGGATGTGTGGCGTAGGTATCAGTATACTTTGGCCCCTCGGTGTGTTCACCGGTTATCTGCTGAGCAAAAATATCCCGGATATTTATGTATTTGGTATTGATGCAGCATTCCCGGCCATTCTTTTTGCCTTGATCCTACCCATGCTCAAGAATAAGACCACACGCAATCGGGTATTTCTGGGTACCTCCCTTTCCCTGGCTTCTATTCCCTTACTTCCAACAGGCCTTCCTGTTTTAGTGTCTATGCTTGGTTTAATGATAGGTCGAAAAACGAAATGAAATACAGTGAGAGTTATATATTTATCGGCGTTGTCGTACTTGCTTTAGGGACCTATCTGATCCGTTATTCAGGCTTTTATCTGGCAAATCGCATCGAAATTAAAGAACATCATAAGCAGTTACTGGCAGATTCTGCCTGTGTTTTGCTGTTCACCTTAGCGGTATTCAATACCCTTTTTACGGAAACACATTTCAGCGGCATCAGCAAAATAATGGGTGTTTCGGTTGCGATCATTTTTGCATGGAAAAAATATTCGCTTATTGTGGTAATTTTAGTGGCGATGCTGATTACGGCCGCGTTGAGATATTTGGGTCTGCCATAAAACAAAAAAAGCTCTTTAAAGAATAAAGAGCTTTTAAATGCCTTATACAATCATCAAGATCTTATAAGGCTGCAATATAAAGATTATAACGGATTACGTGGATGGCTTTCCGGGTTAATATCCAGAATGGTTTTCTCATGTCTTACATTTGCAGCAGCTTCTGCGGCAGCTTGCTGTGCAAGTTGAATTTGCTCTTTACGTAGATGATCGATATCTTTACGTAATCGCTTAATTTCCCAACTGGTTTGGAAAACGCGGAAAACCTGGACGCCAAGAAGTAGCCCAACAACAATACCTAAGACCAAAGTCAATAAAAGTAATAACCCCAAACGCATTGCTGGAACTTGAGTAAATAACAAGTCTACTTGTAGCTCAGCTGGATTTTGAAGCACCAAAGCAAGTGAATAACCAAAAATGGCAACGAGTAATGCAATTAGAACATAACGCATAAAGACCTCAATACTTATTCAGCAGATTCGTTTACTGCGTCACGAAGTGCCTTACCAGGTTTAAAGTGTGGAACTGCTTTTGCTGCAACATCAACCGACTTACCTGTTTTAGGGTTACGCCCTAAACGTGGCTCACGATGATGCAAAGCAAAACTACCAAAACCACGAATCTCAATACGATCACCGCTTGAAAGTGCTTCGATCATTTGATCAATCATAATCTTAACTGCGTCTTCAACTAAAGGTTCAGCCAAGTGTGGGTTTTTAAGCGCAATCCGTTCAATTAAATCAGATTTATTAAGTGCTTCAGTAGTCATTGATGACCTCTTTAATTATTGCTACTTCCAATGTTTTTAATAATAACCTGTTTAAATACAAAACGGTAGCGCAGTACATGATTACTACGCTACCGTTTACAGTATTTTTGTATAAAAAAGTACGTCTCTGTTACAAGAAACGTACTTTTTAACAAATTACTTCATTTGAGCTTTAATTAAGTCACCAATAGTCTTAGGACCATTGCTTTCTGCAGCTTGAGTCGCAGCAGCTTGGCGAGCATTGTTCACAGCTTCTTTCTCTTCAGCTTCGTCTTTCGCTTTGATAGACAAGTTGATAGAGCGAGATTTGCGATCAACGTTGATGATTTTCGCTTCAACTTCTTGACCAACTTCTAGGAATTTAGTCGCATCTTCAACGCGGTCACGGTTGATTTCAGAAGCTTTAAGTGTTGCTTCGATGTCATCAGCTAATTTAACTGTAGCACCTTTAGCATCAACAGCAGTTACAGTACCTTTAACTAAAGCACCGCGCTCATTCGCAGCCAAGAAGTCATTGAATGGATCGCTGTTTAATTGCTTGATACCAAGGCTGATACGGTTACCTTCAGCGTCTACAGACAAGATAACTGCTTCAACTGTGTCGCCTTTCTTGTAACGACGAATCGCTTCTTCGCCTTGTTCGTTCCAAGAAATATCAGACAAGTGAACTAAACCGTCGATACCACCGTTTAAGCCGATGAAGATACCGAAGTCAGTGATTGACTTGATTGTACCAGAAACTTTTTCGCCTTTTTCATGCGCTTTAGCAAACTCTTCCCATGGGTTAGCACGAGTTTGTTTGATACCCAATGAAATACGACGACGTTCTTCGTCAACTTCAAGAACCATAACATCAACTTCGTCACCGATCTGAACAACTTTAGATGGGTGGATGTTTTTGTTCGTGTGGTCCATTTCTGAAACGTGTACTAAGCCTTCAACGCCTTCAGCGATTTCAGCGAAGCAACCGT
>PJTY01000094.1_pt1 | contig 74641 bp, 65 predicted proteins | sample 1512121 | NCBI WGS metagenome assembly PJTY01 (sample SAMN08177680, study PRJNA422409) | Soil metagenome, whole genome shotgun sequencing project. | isolation source: Soil enriched (2) on filter paper: alkali lignin treatment | place: USA: Madison | collected 2015-01-15 | reverse complement strand
GTTCTCACCAAACTTGGTTTTGAGCTCTTCTACGATTGCAAATGCTGGGCGTGAATCAACTGGCGTTGATTCTGGCATAGCAATGTCAGTTTCAGCCATTGGCTTGGCTTCCTATTTAATACAAATTCTGGAAATTTTTCCGATGACCATACCCATCACGGGACATGTCAAAAACTCATCGTTAAAATTATTTAATTTCATCCATAGAGCGTAAGTTTTTCACCGCAATACGTTCAGCATTTTTACGGTCACGTTCTGGCATCATCTTTGGCTTATACACAGGCTGAAGATCATCACCAATAACCGCTGAAAGTGGACGGCGCTCTAGTTGAATTTGGTCTTGAAGTAACATCAATGCTTGGATCAATGCTTCTGGACGAGGCGGACAACCTGGGATGTACACATCAACAGGAATAATTTTGTCTACACCCTGAACCACGGAATAGATGTCGTACATACCACCTGAGTTAGCACAAGCACCCATTGAGATGACCCATTTAGGCTCAAGCATCTGTTCATACAAACGTTGAATGACAGGTGCCATTTTGACAAAGCAGGTTCCTGCAACAATCATCAAGTCTGCCTGACGCGGTGAAGCACGAATTACTTCGGCACCAAAGCGTGACAAGTCATGAACGCCTGTTAATGTAGTTGCATATTCAACGTAGCAGCATGAAGTACCAAAGTTAAATGGCCACAAAGAGTTTTTACGCCCCCAGTTCACTGCGGTATGCAACACATCTTCTAGACGCGTCATCATCACACTTTTATTCACTTCTTCCTCAAGTGGATCAGTGACGATTTGACGATCTTGTAATGGATATTGATCGGCATCCGGATTCGCACGGGTTAAAGTATATTTCATCCCGACTTACTCCTGTTCAGATGTTGAGGTAGTCGGTGTTTTAGATTTAACACGACCAGAAGACTGTGCTGGAATATGACCAGTAGGATCGACAACCAACTCTTCAATGTTATTGAATCGGGTAATGTCAGCAATGTTCATATTTGGCGAACCGATATGGGTTTTGATACCAGCAGCTTTACGGCGATCAGAAGGTGCCCAGTTCAGTGCACCGGTTGAAAGCTCATAAATCAAACCAATTAATAAAACCAGAATAAATACGGCAGCTGTTGCAAAACCCACCCAACCCACTTCACGAACTGAAGTTGACCAAGCGTAAAGATAGAGGGCTTCCAGATCGAAGACCACAAAGAAAATTGCAACTAAATAGAACTTGGCAGACAAGCGGATACGAGCACCGCCCGCACCAACTACACCTGACTCAAACTGCTCTTGCTTCGCACGTCCCCATGCTTTACCCCCTAGGAGTAAGGGAACAGTGAGCATAAAAACGCAAAGAAATGTAACGCCGATCACGAAGGCAATAATTGCCCAATCGTATGGAGTAATGGCACTCATGCGGGGATAACTCCTGGCAGGCCTATTTTTAACAAAGAATGTATGTATTGGCCTTCAAATACACCAAACACAAAATTAATCCCGCCAATTGTACCTGATTTCTAATTTCTCATGCTAGTTGAAGCGCTTTAGTCTTTCGGATGATTTTGTCCATAAAGTTACGGATATAGACAGGATCATGCTTAATTCACCCCTAGAAATCGAATTATTTAATCAAACACCCTATATTGATCATTTTTTTCTTTATTAACGCATCAAAGACATTCTGCATTTCTGCTCAATGCACAAAAATATGGCAACATGAAGCCTATGATTGCATTGCTGCAAATCTGTGTTGAAAATTTAACCGCAAGCTGTATATATCCTGCGACGGATTATTTTTATCTAGTCAGAAAGCAGTATTTTAATGAATCATAATTTCAACCGGCAGATCAGACGATTGATCCAGCCTGATAACAATATCGAAACCGGGTTGCCATTTCGACATAATATGTTGCAATTCAGCTAAATACTTTAATTATCTTTATACACAGCTCTAGCAATAGATCGTTATTCTAATAGAAGCAAAGAAGGAGAAAAACATGCATCTAGAATACACACACGACTCGGATTATTTCTTTTTTTCACAACTACTGATGCGTCATATAGAAAGTTATGTTCGAAAACATCCAGATGCTGATAACGCGATTTTTGATTTAAGAGACATCTACCAGGTTTTTAGAGAGGATTTTGCCGCTACCACCACCAATTTAGACAGTATTCTCAATATTGCCGACAGTTATAAAGTCGAAACCTTAAATGGAGACCAAGCACTGATTCAGGGCTATAAAATCGACATCAAGAACAATTCACTCCTGATTGATTTCAATGCCGATGCATTACAGGCGCTTCGCTCAGGCAAAACCTTGATCGAACCCGACCCTTCGGTACATGAATAAATACAGGCAGATGGATCAGTACTGTTCTGATCAATTGAGCCAAGGCATTTAACGTCTTGGCTTTTTTATGGAGCTAAAACAAAAAAGGAATGGTACTTGCCATTCCTTTCTTAATTATTTCTTCAAGCCTTGCTTATAACGTTTTGCCGGCCAGGTCATGATAAACCGTGCACCGCCCAGATTTGGACTCTGATCCACCTGAATCGTGCCGCCAAACCAGTAAGCAATACGACTGACAATCGACAAGCCCAGGCCATAACCACCCGAAGCACGGGTACGGCTATCATCCAGACGCGCAAAGGCTTCAAAGATACGGGCACGCTCTTGCTCAGGAATCCCCGGCCCATCATCTTCAACACAGACATAGGCATTACCATCGGCACGGATACCGCCACTAATGCGCACCTTATGATCACAATAGCGCACCGCATTTCCGACCAGGTTCTGCACCACACGGTGTAGATAACGACGCTCTGCGTCAACCTGCAAGGCCAATGGCGGTGCAATCAGCTCGATTTCCTTTTGCGTCTTCAACGCTTCGGTTTCCATTGCCACCTGATCCAGAACTTCAACCAGTACAATTTCTTCGAAATCCAGCGAAGGAGTGCCCTGCTCCAGCTTGGCATAGGTCATGATTTCATCAATCAGGGTATTGAGTGCTTCAATATCCTTATCGATCATGTCGACTTGCTGGATACGGTAATTATAGTCATCTTCCTCTGCCAGCATTTCCATACCAAAACGAATCCGCGCGACAGGGGTTCTGAGCTCATGTGATACCGCACGCATCAACTCACGCTGCGCCTCAATCAGACGCTGTATATGATCTGACATGTTGTTATAACTGGAAGCCAGATTGGCCATCTCATCGCTTCCCTCGATCGGGACACGCAATGACAAATCACCTGACTTCATCTTGTTCAAGGCATGGCGCACCTGACGGATTTTACGTTCCAGCGGCAGAATCAGACCATAAACGCCAAGACTCAGCAAGAACAGGCTGAACAAGGTAATGCCTGCGGAAAGCTGGAATGGCATCCAGTTAAACATCGGTACCGGACCCAGAATCAATACCTGCGCAGGGTGGTTAGGCATTGGAGACACAATTGAAATGGTGGTCCCACGAACGGTTGCGCTGTCTTTATACAGCAGGATGCTTTGATCCTGACGTAAACGACCAATTTGCTCCGAATCCAGATTGATATCTTTAATATCGGCAATTTCAATCGGGTAATAGAAATGTTTTTTGATCCGTTCTAGATATTCGCGTTCCTGCCCCGGATAGAAAATCAGATAATCCAGCACAAAGATCGGCAGCGCTTTCATCTGGCGTTCGCCAATTTTATCGACTTTGATATACAGGAAGTGTTTAGGATCGTCTTTCAGACCAATAATGATATAGCCAATGCCGTTATTGGCATCGTAACGAACTACTGACTTTTGCTCGGCAATGCGTTTTTTCTCAGTCCGCGATAACTCAACCCGCTCCGCATCCACATAGTAGATCGGCAATTCCAGCAAATCAGAAGCATCGGAAATCCAGTCGAGTTTCTGCTGTTTTTCTGGCTGGCGAGATACCCCCTCACTAATGACATAGGAAATGCCATCGGTCAGAGATTCACGATATTCCTGTGCCCGTTGGTAGTTGATAATCTGGACCAGCAAATAACAAAATGCGGCAACCACAACCACCAAAACCACCAAGCCAGCATAAATACGCAAGAATATGCTGTTTTTCAGTACTCGACTTACCATAAGCTAAATAATTCCAAGCTCATTAAAACCCCACTTGAGCAGCGCTACTACGCAAGTCCTTTGTGGAAAGGAAAAAATCCCCCTGAATGCAGGGGGATTCCAGGGATTTAGATCCCGTTGGTTTCTTTAACGAATAAATAACCTTTACTGCGGACGGTTTTAATACGTTTTGGATTTTCTGGATCATCACCGATTTTTGGACGAATACGGGAAATACGCACATCGATCGAACGGTCCTGACCGTCATACTCAATACCGCGTAAACGCTCGAAGATATCTTCACGAGACAAGATACGGCCAGCATTTGAAGCAAGTAACCATAACAGGTCATATTCAGCGCTGGTGAAATCAACCAGATCGCCATTTAAAGTCACTGAACGACCACCGTTATCAATTACCAGATCATCAAACTCGATACGTTGTGCGACTTCGTCTTCAACCGTTTTATCGGTACGGCGTAACAAGGCACGAATACGCGCTAACAGGACGCGTGGCTGAACAGGCTTGGCAACATAGTCATCTGCACCCATTTCCAGACCCAGTACCTGATCCATATCTTCGGTACGTGCAGTTAACATCAAGATCGGTTGATGATAATGCGGACGAACTTCACGACAAACGGTTAAGCCATCTGCACCCGGTAACATCACATCAAGCACCACTAAATCTGGCTGCTCGCTGATAATGCGACGAATGGCACGATTACCATCAGTTTCAACACCAACTTCTAAACCGTTACGAATCAAATATTCTTGCGTTAAACGTGCTAAACGCTCGTCATCTTCTACAATCAAAATCTTCGGTAACTTTTCTTCTTGGCTCATTTGTTGCCCCTAAAATCTGAGTGAGTCTATCTATATAAATCTGACAGATACATTGGTTTATGAATTGCAATATACACACGTTTACATTGTAAACAAGTAGCCGTTCACCAAACTGATACACGCTTACCCTGTTTTGTTATCTTTTTATTAAAATTATGAATTTTAATATATTTTTCAGAATTGTAAGCGTTTTTTCTTCAGGATGGATATTTAGTATAGATTTTGTGCCAATCTTAAGCAATTTGTTTCTTTCTTCGCCTATAACAATTTAAGTGTCTGTTTTTTGAGTTATCCACAGAGTTATCTATAAGCCTTTTTTAACGGCTTTGTTATGCTATGTCCCTGTGAATTCAGCAGTTAAGACATGAAAAAAAATTTACTAAAATGTCAAGGATTGATCTACTGCTAAAAATCCCGTATCTTGTGTTGAAAATAAACTTTAACCACTAAGTATTGTGTTTATCCCTCAAACATCGTGGCATACTTTTTGCTCGATTCAAACGGTCCATGAACATAAAAATAGATGATAATGGAGCTATGCTGACATGAGCATCATCACTTCTACTCCTGGCCAACTTCAGGTCATTAAGCGCACCGGTGAGATTGCGCCATTTAATGCCGAGAAAATTTCTGTTGCGATTGGGAAAGCATTTCTGGCTGTTGAAGGTCAACAAGGTACCGACTCTAGTCGTATCCATGACCGCATCACCCAATTGACAGAAATGGTTATGAACACATTTAACCGTCGTTTACCTTCGGGTGGCACGATTCATATCGAAGAAATTCAGGATCAGGTTGAACTGGCCCTGATGCGTACTGGCGAGCAAAAAGTTGCCCGTGCCTATGTGATCTATCGTGACCAACGCGCAAGTGCCCGTCAGCAAACTGGTGCGAACCATCACCCTACCCTTCAGATTACCGACAACAATGGCCAGCTCCAGCCATTGGATCTTGATGCGTTGACTGCAACCATCCAGACGGCAAGTGAAGGCCTGGAAGGGATCGATGTTCAGGCGATCGTGGATGAGACCGTAAAGAATCTCTATAACGGCGTAAAAGAAAGCGACATCGCGACCACGATGATGATGGCGACTCGTACCCGTATCGAACAAGAGCCAAACTATACTTATGTGACTGCACGTTTATTATCAAATGAATTGGTCAGCACAGGTCTTGAATTCTTAGGTCTACCTTCAGATACACCAGAAGGCAATGCTTTAGAAACCTTCCTCAAGAAAGGTATTGAGCTTGATCTGCTTTCTGCTGACCTGCTTGACTTTGACCTTGAAAAATTGGCCGCAGCGATCAAGCCAGAGCGCTCAAACCAGTTTACCTATTTAGGTCTGCAAACCTTATTTGACCGTTACTTCATTCACTCGAATGGCGTACGTTTCGAATTACCACAATTATTCTTTATGCGTGTATCGATGGGTCTTGCCCTTAACGAAGAACATAAAGAAGATCGTGCGATCGAATTCTATGACTTGCTGTCTAGCTTCGATTACATGGCCTCTACACCGACCCTGTTTAACTCAGGGACATTACGTCCACAGTTATCAAGCTGTTACTTAACCACCATCGGCGATGACCTGTATGACATTTATGGTGCAATGCGTGACAACGCCATGCTCTCAAAATGGGCAGGCGGTTTAGGTAATGACTGGACTCCTGTACGCGCCTTGAACTCTTATATCAAAGGCACCAACGGTAAATCTCAAGGTGTTGTGCCATTCCTGAAAGTTGCGAATGATACAGCGGTTGCGGTTAACCAGGGTGGTAAGCGTAAAGGTGCTGTCTGTGCGTACCTCGAAACTTGGCACTTGGATGTTGAAGAATTCCTGGAGCTACGTAAAAACACCGGTGATGACCGTCGTCGTACCCATGACATGAACACTGCAAACTGGGTTCCTGACCTGTTCATGCAACGTGTATTTGAAGATGCTGAGTGGACCCTGTTCACCCCTTCTGAAACACCAGACCTGCATGACTTGACCGGTGCTGAATTTGCTGAGCGTTATGCACACTACGAAGCAGTCGCAAAAGAACAAAACATGCTACACAAGAAAGTACGTGCCAAAGACTTATGGCGCAAAATGCTTTCGATGTTGTTCGAAACAGGTCATCCGTGGATCACGTTCAAAGATGTATGTAACTTGCGTTCACCACAACAACACGTGGGCGTGGTGCATTCATCGAACTTGTGTACAGAAATCACCTTAAACACCAACCAAGACGAAATCGCGGTATGTAACCTCGGTTCGATCAACCTTGTACAACACGTTCAAGGTGGTGTGTTAGACCGTGAGAAGCTTGCACGTACCATCAAAACAGCAGTACGTATGCTCGATAACGTCATCGACATTAACTACTACGCGGTACCACAAGCGAAAAACTCAAACATGAAACACCGCCCAGTGGGTATGGGGATCATGGGCTTCCAAGATGCATTGTATGAAATGAATCTTGCTTACGGTTCTGACGCAGCAGTTGATTTTGCTGACGAATCAATGGAAGTAATCAGCTACTACGCAATTCAAACGTCAAGCGACCTTGCAATCGAACGTGGTGCTTACTCAACATTCAAAGGTTCATTGTGGGATCAAGGTATCCTGCCAATCGACTCTTTGGAAATCGTTGCCAAATCACGTCCAGAACGCATGTTCGAAGTGGATCGTACCCAACGTTTAGACTGGGACACATTACGTGCCAAAGTTCAAAAAGATGGTATGCGTAACTCGAATGTGATGGCGATTGCACCGACTGCAACCATCTCTAACATTTGTGGCGTGTCTCAATCGATTGAGCCGACTTTCCAGAACTTGTATGTGAAGTCGAACCTGTCTGGTGAATTCACCGTGATCAACCCTTACCTGGTTCGTGCATTAAAAGAGCGCGGTCTTTGGGATAGCGTGATGGTGAATGACCTGAAACACTTTGAAGGTTCGGTGCAGAAGATTGCACGTATTCCTGAGGAATTAAAAGCCATCTTCGCAACTGCATTCGAAGTGGATACCCGCTGGATCGTTGATGCTGCTTCTCGTCGTCAAAAATGGATCGACCAGGCGCAGTCATTGAACCTGTACATTGCTGGCGCGAACGGTAAGAAACTTGACATCACTTATAAGATGGCATGGTTACGTGGTCTTAAAACCACATATTACCTCCGAGCTTTAGGTGCAACCTCTGCCGAGAAATCAACCATCAATACTGGTGCACTCAATGCAGTAAAACCGGCATCGGTTGAAGCTCCGGTTGTTGCAGCAGCACCTGCAGCGGTTGCAGAGAAAAAACCAGAAACTCCAGCTGAAGAAGATGGTTTTACGACAGCAGCACCAGTCCCAATGGCTTGTTCGATCGACAATCCAGACTGTGAAGCTTGTCAGTAATTAAATCCGCATACGCTCTTCTCACTCTGGAAGGGCCTTGCAAGATTTAAATCTATAGAGGCATAGATCATGTTCCATCTCAGTCATAATTATCAATTTGGTGTGATAGTGCTGATTTGTGCCTTTCTAGTGTTTTATATCCCCCTCGTTTACGCGTTTTTTAAAATACGTAGACAACAGCGTAATCAAAATAAGTCTTAGGGATTGCGAGTGCCGACTGGTCACTTTTAAAAAATCAATCAATAAAACTTAATTTTGCTTACACAAATTGAGCGTATAGTAAGGACATCTTCTTGATTGAGATGTCTTCATAAAAGATATAAAGCAACGAAGAGAGAATTGATATGTCTATCCTTAGTTGGGACGATTTTGAAGATGATTCGCAAAAACCGACTGCACCTGAACACAAGTCTGCGCCCATCGACACGCAAAAAACGGTTAATACGCAAGTGGTATCTGATTCAGAGCAATCATCGCCGCGCGTGGCAGCTGCACAATCCGCTGGAACCAGTACCGTGCGATCAACAGATTCAGCCGATTCGCTGGCTCGAGCATCTGCAGCCCTAGAACACCTAGACGTTGCCCCTGGCCTGGAAGAACTTGAAATGGGCGCTCAGCGCGTTCAGGTTGATGATAAGGCCATGATCAACTGTCGTGCAGACTTGAACCAGCTTGTTCCATTCAAATACGAGTGGGCTTGGCAGAAGTACCTTGACGGGTGTGCAAACCACTGGATGCCACAAGAAGTCAACATGAACCATGACATCGCGCTCTGGAAGTCTGAAAATGGCTTAACCGAAGATGAGCGTACCATCATCATGCGTTCTTTAGGTTTCTTCTCGACTGCTGACTCATTGGTTGCAAACAATCTGGTATTGGCGATTTACCGTCACATTACCAACCCTGAATGCCGCCAGTACATCCTGCGTCAGGCATTTGAAGAAGCGATTCATACTCATGCTTATCAGTACTGTATCGAATCTTTGGGCATGGACGAAGGCGAAGTCTTCAACATGTACCGCGAGATTCCATCTGTTGCGCGTAAAGCATCTTGGGGCTTGAAGTATACGCAATCTTTAAGTGACCCGACTTTCCACACCGGTACACCTGAAAACGACCAGCGTTTACTTCGTAACCTGATCGCATTCTACTGTGTACTTGAAGGGATCTTCTTCTATTGTGGCTTTACTCAGATCTTGAGTATGGGTCGTCGTAACAAGATGAACGGTGTTGCCGAGCAATTCCAGTACATCTTGCGTGATGAGTCTATGCACTTGAACTTCGGTATCGACATGATCAACCAGATCAAGATCGAGAACCCGCACTTGTGGACGGCCGAGTTCCAGGAAGAAGTGATTCAAATGATTCTTGAAGGCACCATGCTTGAGATCGAATATGCGCGTGACACTATGCCACGTGGTGTATTGGGTATGAATGCAAGCATGATGGAAGAGTACTTGAAGTTCATCTGTAACCGTCGTTTAGCACAGCTTGGTTTGCCAGAGCAGTTTGCCGGTGTAACTAACCCGTTTGGCTGGATGTCTGAGATGATGGACTTGCGTAAAGAGAAGAACTTCTTTGAAACGCGTGTAACAGACTACCAAACTGGTGGTGCGTTAAGCTGGTAAGGCTAAGCACCTTCGTCACGCGACACATAAGTTGTCATTGATCAAAAGAAACCGCCATAATTGATGGCGGTTTCTTTTACAAGACGACAAATTACATTAATTAAAACAAAACTTTTTATACGAATTTTAGATTAATGCTAATAATGAAATACAGAGGGTAATTAAAAGTGCAAGAAGCGCAAACTTTCGAATTCAAAATTTTAAATGATGATGCGGCTATTGAAGATTTATTTGAGCACAAAACACATCAACATTCAGCAGCAACATTACACCAAGTTATTAACTCTTCTAGTGGAAATATAACTGTTGGTTTAGAAGGCTCTTGGGGGGCGGGAAAATCAACTGTTATAAATATGTTTCGTCAAAATTTAATTGAACATAACGAGACTACTTTATTCTTTCTATTTGATGCTTGGGCTCATGAAGATGATCCTCTTAGAAGAATTTTTTTAGAAAGCCTTATTCAGACAATTGATCCAGAAGCAAAAAATAGTGATCTACAAGAATTACAAAAACAATTAAATGGCAGAAAGAAAACAGTAGAGGTTAGTGCAAAAAAATCTGCATCTAGATTAGGTAAATTATTATCTGTTTGTGCATTTGCAGTACCAGCAGGGATTGCTTTTTTTAATAAGCTAAATTTTGATAAATTAAGTTTTGACTCTGCAAATCCAATTTATTGGACTTTTTTAATCTTTTTCCCTTTATCTTTAATTTTCTTATTTAGCCCAGTCTGGGTACTTCTATATTGGTCTAAAAAAGGAGATGTTGATCCTCTTACAAATCAAAGAAATTGGGACTTCTTTAGAACTGAATCAACTGAAAATTACACCCAAGATATCTCTGAGCAAGGTGAAAGAACATCAATAGAGTTTCAAAATTACTTTCAACAAATTTTAGAAATTTCTTTTAAAACAAAAAACTACACAAAAGCCCTCATTATTATAGATAACTTAGATCGTGTCGATGCAGATCAGGCAAAGAGTATCTGGTCAACACTGCAAACATTCTTCCAAAATCGTTCACTATCAAATGCGGAGGCTAACCTACAAAACAAAATATGGTTTATCGTGCCTTATGATAGAGATGGCTTCTCGGCAATATGGGATAAAGATAAAACAGAAACAGCAGCGTCCTTTTTAGACAAATGCTTTCAAGTCCGTGTAGAGGTTCCACAGCCTATTACATCTAATTGGCTCGGATATTGTCGTCAAAGCATTGATCAATCATTAATAGGTTGGTCTCAAGATAGTAAAGACGCATTATTAAATGAATATAGTCGGATCGTTGCCGTAAAGGATAGCACACCTACACCTAGAAAAATGCGAGCTTGGGTGAACCAAGTTGGTATGAATGGCTATAGATGGAAAGAGAAATTCTCGATTAGATCTCTTGCACTCTATTCCTTTTTACACCTTCAATATAGTGGAACAGAGTTAAAAACTTTTTTAACGAAAAATGACACTGACAAGCTATCTTTTAGTAAAGATACGTCTTTAATGTATGAGTTAGCTGGCTTATTGTTTGGTGTTGAAAAAGAAAAAGGTGCTGAACTTTTATTAAAAGAAATTATATTAACCACTTTAGATGAAATAGTCCCTAAAAATCTTCGAAATCTTGCTGAGGAGCATAAAAACGTATTTTGGCTTACATGGTCAACCAATTGGGATATCATTCTTGAAAGGAATAGTTCGTTTACATCAGGTAACTTAAACTATTTTACTGATTACTTATACTCAGAGTTCACTACTGATAACCAACTGTTATTTCCATATATGGAAGCCATATTACAGCAATGGAAAGTGATAAAACCTACAGATTGGCAACTGAACGATGGATTGAACTATGGTGAAACATTAAAAGCTTTAATTTCATTTCTAGGAAAAAGAGAGCAGGATATAAAGTGGCTCACGGATAGTACTACAAATCTATGTAGTCACGTCACATCAAAACTAGAAAATATTAAAAATGCTGACCCTTTAAAAGAACTGAGAGCATTAATTGATACTATTGGTCACTTAGGTGGCACCTTCCCTACTCGCCATTATAGTTCTTTAAACAAAGAACAATGGACAAAATGGCTTGGTCTTACTAATAGTCACAATATTCAATTCCCAGAAATTATTCCTAATGCAAATGAATTTTCTTCTTGGAGTATTGCTACCCTTACTCAATTCAATAAAATAACGGTAGTTGATATAAATCTACTTATCAACACAGTGCCATATATAAAAACTAAAGCAAAATGGGATGGTGTTGTGAATAAATTAATAGAACTATTTAGTACAGATCTCAATCAAAGGATTAGAAATATAGATGAATTATATGAACTATCATTTGTTCTTCTTTCTAGTTTTTCTTTTGATAGTTTAAAGGAAATATTAAAGACCAATGTTCAGCTAAAACAGACAATAATCCACGAACAGGCAAAAGATAATGCCTCATTATATTATTTAGTTGCCCTACTTTTTACTGAAAATATTCAAACACAAAAACAATTTGAAAGACCTGATATAAAAGACTATTGGAAAACATCTTCTCAAGAAAAAATTACACAGACTATTCAGTTTCTTGCTAAATACAACCAACTTAGTCTTATTTCAAGAATTGCCCGTAATAAAGAAAATCTTTTAGCACTTGAGATCATCAAATCAAGCAAGCATGAACAGCTATTTGGCACAAAATCTGAGACTGCTCTTTTTATTGATGAATATAACGTGCATCTTCAAAATACTCAGCAGATCACAGATATCATTACTAAAATATGCTCAATGGGCGGATTTGATGAAGAAATTCAATATCAATACAAGGATGACCCTGTAACCTTCAGTGAGTGTTCACGCTTACTGCTAAAGCATGGAGATGAGTCTACACGGAGCAAAGTCATTGAGCTCATCAAAAATATTAGCAAAGAGATTTGGGAGAATGATTTGAACAAAGATAAGAAGCTTTGCCATTTCTTTAACTATCCAATCCAACTTGACTACAAGTTTAGTGAAGCTTTCTTCTTATGGTTATCACAAGTTATTGTCAAGGGAGATAAGGCTCAAAAAGAGGTTTGGAACCACTTAGATAAAATTTCAGAATACCTTTTAGATAAGGAGGAAAATTTTAACAAAATATGTAATGAATATTTCCAACAGCCTCAAGATTATCTTGATAATGCTGGGTTCCAGTACGTAAAAGAGTATTTAAAAGATATATCATTAATTCCACCAGAACAAATAGCTGAAAGATTTAAAATATGGCTGGACAACAATCAATGGAATCGAATTTATTGGTTACTAACTAAAAAACCTATTAAACCAGAAAATAAATCTGAAAGCCTAATTTCAAGAATCATTACCAAGTTAGAAGAACTTAGATCTGAAGAAGATACTCCAGAAATAAAAGCACTGAATCAACTTTATGATATTTATAAGTGAGCTTGAAATAAGGCGTTAAGAATATAAATTTATATATTTTAAAAAAAGATAAGATGAAAGGCTTAGATATATCGTCTAAGCCTTATAATTTTGAAAATCACAAAATATGAGAAAATCTGCAATTTCAATTTCCAATACTTTTAGCCAATCTATTAATTCAATCACATCTATACGTCTTTCTAAAATTTCAATTTTCGAAACATAAGATTGGAGTTTATTCAAACGATGCGCGAGCTCAACCTGAGTCACATTTTTTGACTCACGAAGTTCTATAAGTTTCTTGATTAGGTCTTGATACCTAGGGTCATGTATTGAGCGCATGGCTCAATATCAGTTACAATTCAAAATATCCCAAAAAAGGATATTTGAGAATTAGAATGATGTTTAAGATTAAAAATTTACCAATAATTCTATGTGTTATGACCTTGGCATCTTGTACAACAAAATTTCAAGATACTGGTACATCTACAACTGTGAACCAAATGTTGACCAATGAGTGGCATATACAATCTTATGACTATTCAAAACCGGTCCTGATCGATAATGAATTTGAAATGAGGGTATCTACCTACTCATCCCCTTTTTTTATTCATCAACAATGGGTGGAGCAATTAGCGTCACCTTATAAAAAGCTACAAGGTCTATGCCGCAGACAAAATGGCCAATTTTCTTATCTAGGTGATAATAATGCAGTAATGATAAATGCTGGATTAGTAAAAAATGGACAACCATTACCACCGCCAGACCGTTTAACAACTGAAGTACTGACACAGATCCGCAACTCTAAATGGATTGGTGACTATTCTTGTTCAAGTAGTACAGAGAACTGGAAGGTTTCTATCAAAGCAACAAACTGGAGAGCAAAAAATGATGGAACAAATGCTTGGCGTTATATAACACTTACAACAAAGATTGATATAAGTTAATTATCCTAAATCAACACTTTACCTTATAACTTTAAGGGTAAAGTGTTGTTCCAAATGATCTTTACGGATACACATCCCGTATAAGGAACCTTTAAAGCATAAAAACAAGATTAAAAAATTGAAATTTATAAAATTTAATCAAAATATGAAGGTTTATCCGAAGAAATAAACAGGATTTGTGGGATTTAAGGCAGTCACGGAACTGCCTATCTAACATTTATGAAATAATATTTTTAGAGATTCCCCGGCTTGAGAACTCTCTCATATTCAGAATTGATAAATTCACCTCCCCAACCCCACCAAAAACCCTTCTATCAACCGCTCTGGATCGTCCACTCCATTCCTGCCGCCCAAAAGCAAAATCATTGCCCCATCGACCACAAATAAAAACATATGCGCATCCTTTTTAGAGGCATGTACTGCATTGGCTGAAAGCAGCTTAAAAATTTCATTAATCAGCCATTTCCGATAATTCACTACAATTTGATAAGCCGCAGGATAACGCTTTTCAATCTCAAAAATCGCTTTAAACGGCAAATGATAAGGCCCGTCCAGATGCGCATGTAAAAAGAATATCCGCTTCAGTTTTTCATGCAGCGTAAGCTGTTTTTGCCGATAAATCAGCGCAAATACGTCTTCTTTAAGCGCTTCGGTTTGAAAAACCAGACTCATTTCAATCAGTTGTTCTTTCGATTGAAAATATTTATAAAAGGTTGCTTTGGCGATTTGAGATGACTCAATAATCAGATCAACCCCGACGCCATGAAAACCATGAGCATTAAACAACTTTCGGGAAGTCTCCAGCACCTTTAAAGCGCGAAATGAAATTTCTAAATGCGACATATAGTGTCCCTATAATTTTTTTGTTCTCACTGTACCCGCCAACGTGTTAGCGGCAAAAAAGGCATACAAAAGCCCGAAAAGACAGCTCAAGCACATCTCTGATTTTATTGTTGATTTGGATTTTTAAGTCATGACGACCTAATGCCTAAAAGCATTTAAACGCAATCAAGCATTATTTAGGATAAATAAGAATACGATACATGGCCAACTCCTACAAAATTCGGAACGCTGCCAAGGCATAAAGATTATGGTGGCAGGGTGAAAGAGGGTTGACAGACTGAACCTAAGAATCAGCACGCCCGGAGGCGTCCCCCTTTCGCCCTACCGCTACAAAAGGGGGACGAACGAGTCTACATCAAAAAAACAAGTTTTTTCAATGTACTTAGGATACGGTCTGTCAAAACCGGCTGGCATGTAGGCCAGCGTTTAAAGAATAATCGGTGTATTGATGGGTGTCAATGTGCGGTTTGATCGTGAAAAACAGGTTTATTATTAATATTCAACAACTTAAATATTTTTATTATTTAATATTTTTAATTTGTGATGTAAGTATATTTTATTAATCCTATTTGGGTTTTATGATCCCTTTATAATAAAAGCCTACCTTATGATTCGCACCCCTCTTTTCAAATGAGGTGGCCCGCAGATCAAAGCACTATCAATAACCATTACTTGATCAGCATGGCTTTAACCCTACTTATGTATACAAACACACCAGCAGATAAGCTGAGAAAATCGCGATGGCACTGATCAATGAACTCAAACGTTTAACCTTCATCAATCCATAGAGTAAATTAGAGACCAGCCCGATCAGCACAAATAACGTGGCGCACATACTTTGTAAAATGATTCGGTGTTCCGTGCCGTTATAATGCTGCCAAAGCTTTAAGTTCTGATAATGCTTTGAGCCAGTAACAAATTGCTCTGCAAATACCAGAATCGATAAAGGCATGGCATTTACAATACTGCTCACCAACCATCCCAGCACTGCTGAAAGCATCAATCCCAATAAAGGATCAATTGAATCCCGATAATGATAGGTATTATCTACAATATCAAATATTTGGTAGACCAGTTTTAAAAAGTGTAGCAGTGCACCGATAATCGCAATCATCAAAAGAAAAAAATGAAATTGATCAAAATAGATCAGATAGTTCATCACAACAATGAGCATTACCATGAAACTGCCTAAACAGATAGCCATCGTATTTGAAAATTGAGTATTTACATAACCTCTCATGCTCTTGATGTAGCACGAATGAGGATACTGAACAGCATGTTTATTATTTTTCGCAGTGTTTGTCTTTGTTCTATCTTTCAAAATACCCTCCTTCTGTTTATTGAATAAATTTATAGATCTAAAAAAAGCTACAGAATATAAATAGCCCTAGAATTTCAACCTGACTTCCATATAGAAGTAGCAACGAGCTTGCAATTACTATAGTAGGTAATTTTTTTAGCCTGATTTTAAATTGTTGCGATAAACACCTATCAGCTAAATTTTAAAAATAACTCGGTAGCTAGTTCTATCATTTTGATTTTTTTGACTAAGGAAGTACCAGCATCCAATACGCAGCCAGACTCATTAGCACCGCCAAAACCGGGGTAAAAGGCTTAAACAGGTTAAAGTTATACAGCAGATTGCAGCAAAGTCCGATGATTAAACTTAAGGTCGCGCCTATATTGCAAAGAATGATTTTATGTCCCAATGGCTTAAAATGCTTCCACAGTTGCCAAGCCTGCTTCCAGACACTGCCAGCGTTTGATCTAAATTCTTCAGCAAATATCAATATTTGTTGTGGCATGGCTTTCTCGGTCATGTTAACCATAGCAGCCAATATTCCGGCAAAAAATAGCCCCAGCACGGATTCGGTAATCTCCTGAAAATCCTGCTGTTTATTCATAAACGGATAAATGATTTTAAATACGAATAGCACTACAGTGAGCACAATAAAGAGTTTGAGAAAAAAGAAAATCTGTTCAAAATAGATCAGATAAAACATCATGATGAACAGCATCAGTACGAAAAGTCCAGCCAGAAAGGTAATACCCTTTAGGGTTGAATCTTCTGATGAATGGTCTGGACATCCACCTTGATAGATGGTTTGCTTAAAATTATTATTATTGCCATTCACCACACCCATATTGCTATTATTTTTCATCATCCACCTCTAAACAACTTGATAATTAATTTACTTTTACTAAGCACTAGAGCAAATGCATATCATAATTATTTTTTTGGCGGTGATTTTCACAAGCTTATTAAAACATTTACAACTTAGGATTTAAAATCCCAAACCTAATTAAGATTGGGATATATAAAATAGGTTATCTGTATTAATCCGATATCGCATAACCACTCATAACCCCTTGAGCATTAAAATAGATCGCGATTGAAGCAGGGTTTTCACGATAAGATTTCGGGTTGTACTTGTCAGAACCTGTCGAGCTGTTTAGCTCACCTATCGCCACGCTTGCAGGGCTGGATTGTTCTGCATAATAGTTCCATATTTCAGTGTTATCGGGATATAAAGTTTTATCTCGTGTGGTGCCATACAACGCAATAACATCGGTCTTTGTGGTTTTGCTCTTGATCAGGTGTGTTTCGGTAAACACTTTTTCAAATCTTTCCACCGGCTTGGCACCGACCGGATTTAAACCGGATGCACAGCCACAGCACAACATCATGATAAAGATAAACAGGATTTGATTTTTGTACATACCGAATAACTTTTACTCATATAAAAGTTTCTATTATATTTTTTTAGACTTTATTCATTTTATATATGCTTTTGAAATTCTTTAAAATACAGCTTTAAAATAAACAAAGTAATAGACAATATTTTAATTAACAATTTCAAAAATAATTCCGAATTAATCTTTAGTTTTTATAAACTTAATTAAAGAAATGATACAAACCTACCCCCAAAATATTAATAAAAATTTTATTTATTGATCTTTAGGATCTTTTAAGTATAAATTCAAGAATAATAAGCGAATAAAATAGAATAAACTTAACAATATAGAAATAATTATCCTCAACCCATCTAAAACTGATATAAAAATTTTTTTATTTTCAATAACATATACCTATATAGAGTTTAGAAAATGCATTAATAATAAAAAATTATTCCAGATTTTTTCGATATTGAATAAAACCAGCATTTATAGCGATATTGTCATAAAGTCTTCTAGCCTGCTCATTGCTTTCATGTGTTAACCAGTAAACACGCGAGCATTGTCTCTCAGCAGCTTTCTCATAAACCGCTTCAATTAATTTGCGTCCTAAACCATTGACTCGTGCATCTGGCACAACAAATAAATCCTGCAAGTAGCAATAATCACCTATCGACCATGTACTGCGATGGAATATAAAATGTACAAAAGCAATGAGCTTCTCTTGCTTTTCAATAACCAGACTGTACATTTCTTCAGCGGGATTAAGTAAACGAGAAAAGGTTTCCTCTGTAATTTGTTGTTCGATCTTAATCTTATAAAAAGCCTGATACGCTTGCCATAACAATAACCAATTTTGTTGATCTCGCTTTTGAAGTTGTCTCACTTTCATTTTTTTAATTGCCTCTTGGTATACTATTCTTCAAATAGAATAAGGCGTTTCTTAACAAAAAATAGAGCCAATCCATATTGTTCACTAGAGCCAATTATTTGCATTATACTTGCTCAAAATGTGACACATTTCTCTAAACGATAAAGCAGAGATTTTCCAGCATTTTATACAAATTAAATACATAAAATAATTAAAAGCCACTTGATTACTACATTTTGAAACATTCGTTAACTAAAACACTGTCTAATTTAAAGTAAAATTCATGCACTAACTCCTCTAACGTCAGTAACAAGGTCACCCCCTGACTGATGTGCCTTTAATTGCGTCTGTATCATCATTTAAATTCTTTCTCTCTATATGCTCTGTCATATAGAGCGTCATTTAATTTTTAAGGTAAATTGAATGAAAAAATTTTGGAAATATTTATTAGTACTGCTCGTGGTACTAATTATTATTGCAATTGCCTTTCTTTTTAGACCAGTTGCGTCTAAGGCAATTAAAACAGCAAATGACGAACCGACTGTTGATGTTGTACTCATCGGCGGCGGGATCATGAGTGCCACCTTGGGGACTTACCTCAACGAATTACAACCCGACTGGAACATCCGCATGTATGAGCGTCTTGATGCAGTAGCACAAGAAAGTTCAAACGGTTTCAACAATGCGGGTACAGGTCACTCTGGCTTTATGGAAATGAACTATACCGAAGAAAAAGACGGTAAAATGGACATTTCTAAAGCCATCAACGTGGCAAGCCAGTTCGAAATTGCAAAACAGTTCTGGGCTTATCAAGTGAAACAAGGTGTGCTTGAAACACCAAATACCTTCATTAACCCGGTGCCGCATATTGCATTTGTCTGGGGCGATAATGTGAACTTTATGGAAAAGCGTTATGCTGCCATGGTTCAAAACCCGTTATTCGCTGGCATGAAAATGAGTGAAGATAAAGCTGAAATTCAACAATGGGCACCATTGGTGATGGACGGTCGCGATCCTCAACAGAAAGTTGCTGCAACCCGTATGGACGTTGGTTCTGACGTAAACTACGGTGCAATCACCAAGCAGTTGATTGGCAACCTTGAAAAGAGTCCAAACTTCAAACTCAGCACGTCAACTGAAGTGACGGGCATCAGCAAAAACGATGACAACACCTGGTCTGTGGCTTTTAAAGATGTGAAATCTGGCAAAGTTGATCATGTGAAAACGCGTTTTGTGTTTATTGGTGCGGGCGGTGCGGCAATCAAACTCTTGCAAATGACCGGCTTACCAGAAGCGCAACAATATGCTGGCTTCCCGGTAGGTGGTGAATTCCTTGTCACTGACAACCCAGCAGTAACAGCAAAACACACTGCTAAAGTGTATGGCCGTGCTGATCTTGGTGCGCCGCCAATGTCTGTGCCACATATTGATACCCGTTATATCGACGGTAAAAAATATGTACTGTTTGGCCCATTCGCAACCTATTCAAACAAGTTCCTGAAAAATGGTTCACAGCTTGATTTGCTTGCATCAACCAATAAGAACAACGTGTTGCCTATGGCAGCGATTGGTCTACAAAATGCTGATCTGGTTCAATACCTTGTAAGCCAAGTATTGATGTCGGATGCTGACCGTTTCAACGAGTTGAAAAAATACTACCCTGAAGCTGATCCGAAAGACTGGCATCTACAACAAGGTGGTCAACGTGTTCAGATCATCAAGAAAGAGCCGGGCAAACCTGCTAAATTGCAATTCGGTACAGAAATCTTTGCTTCTAAAGATAAATCTGTAACTGCATTACTTGGTGCTTCACCAGGTGCATCGACCTCACCTTACATTATGCTTAACCTGCTTGAAAAAGCATTCCCTGAGCAAACCAAAGGTGTATGGAATGACAAGTTGCACGAGATTGTCCGTTCTTATGGTCAAGACCTTGCCAATGATCCAGCCTTGCTTGATCAAATCCGTCATTATTCAAGCTCAACACTTGGCTTGAACTATACGACACCAGCCAATATGGTTCCTGCAAAAAAAGCGGTAAAAGCTGAAGCTGTTGCTCAGTAATTCCGTGTAGAAACATGTTAAAAGGGAGGAGTTTCGGCTCTTCCCTTTTTTTATTTTTTCGCTGTTTTTTATTTTCTCTCTGTCTTTTTAAATCTATGTCTTCTGCTACAAGCCCATCTGCTTTTGCCGCATTTGCCTGTCGTGACTTCAAGTTATTGACCATCAATCAATGCTGCCTAACTTTTGCGGTGCTGATTCAGGAAGTGCTGATTGCCTTTCATCTGTATCAGATCACCAAGAATCCGCTGCTGTTGGGGCTGGTCGGAATCATGGATTTTTTGCCTTTTCTGGCACTTTCTTTATGGGGCGGTTATATTGCCGACCGTTTTAACCGGCAGCGTATTTTACAGATCAGTTTCAGTATTGCCATTCCCCTCTCCATGGCCCTATGGCTCTGTTTCGACCTGTTTCAATCTGAAAAAATCACCACTAAAGTGTTAGTGATTTCCTGCTTTAGCATTCTATTTTTATTTGGCTGCATTCGCGGTATTTATAGCCCGTGCTTTAACTCGTTACGACCTTTTGTGGTGCCTGAACATCTTTATACCAATGCCGCAACCTGGACCAGCATGTGCTGGCAGGCCAGCGGTATCCTTGCCCCTGTGCTCGGTGGCTTTTTGCTGGCGCATTTTGATCTGGATATTAGCTTTGGCGTTATTGTCGGATTATTTGCTGCTGGCAGTATCGCGTTATGGAACTTACAAACACGAGAGTTTCCACAACTCCAGACTGAATCGATTTCCCGAAGCCTGCAACAGGCACTGCAATTTATTGTTAAAACCAAAATTATTTTCTGGGCCATGTTTCTTGATCTGGGCTCGGTCTTTTTTGGCGGCATCATTGCCCTACTGCCGATTTTTGCACAGGATGTGTTGCATATCGGCGCCGACGGTTTTGGTCTATTGCGCGCTGCACCTGCGTTTGGTGGCCTGATTATGATGATCGTTCTGGTGCGTTATCCCCCAAAACACAGACCTTGGCAAATCATGCTGCTGGCGGTTGCGGGATTCGGATGTTGCACATTGTTATTCGCTGTTACCAGACACCTCTATTTTTCTGTCGCAGTTCTCATTATCATGGGGGCTTGTGACAGTATCAACATTGTCATCCGTCAAACCATACTGCAACTTATCCCTCCCAAGGACATGCTTGGACGTATTGCGGCCATTAATGGCATCTTTGTCACGTCTAGTAATGAGCTAGGCGCCTTGCAGTCCAGTGTGATGACACGCTTTTTCAGCGTAGTCCCAGCAATGCTGATTGGCGGTACACTTTCTTTGCTGTGCGTGGCGATAACCCGAAGCAAAAGCAAAGAGTTATTTAAGTTTCGTTTTTAAATTCTTTTATATCGCTGTTTAGAAAAAATCAATGTAAGTCATATGAAACACACGTTGCCCGCGTCCTCTGGCGCATCCAGGTTTATTCTTGTTTCCATTTTTGTATGGCTGGTGCTGTTGTGCCTGCAATCGTTCTATATCGTGATTATTGGCGGCAGTGCCTATCTGTTCTGGACCGCTTTGGGCTTACTGATCTTAAATGTACTCAGCCTTCATGCAACCGTGCTAAAAAACCGGATTGCCACTGCACTGACTGCGGTGTTGTTGATTTATCTGGTGCTGAATTCATTATTCTGTACTTATCTGATTGTCGCCTTCTACTGTATTTTCTACTTATATTCTGATGAATATAAGAATAAACGCCTGATCAAACTGGCAGGTTTATTCCTGATCATGATCATCTTTGCGCTGTATCAAAGCCAGTCGCTGCATGAATTAAAACAAAAATATGCCCCTTATGAAACTGGTGAAACCTGGCAACAACACGGCGCTTTATAAAAACGTGCTAATAAAAAAACCTCACATGCTGTGAGGTTTTTTATTGGATCAGACTAGTCTTGCGAGTCCGGATACAAAGGACGGTTACCGGGACTAATGCGGTTGATATGCAGGAAAGTCATGTGACGTTCATACTTGTCCAGAATGTCATTAATCACCTGTTCTTTGGTATAACCGACCAGATCATTGTCCTGCGACCCTTCATACAGGAAGGTTTCTAAACGGTAGTAATGTTGCTTACCACGTTTGCCGCGCTCACTAAAGGTCGGTGCGATATAGCGCACAGGCCAGATCTGATACACGAAGTTATGCTCTTCTTCGATGTAAATGGTCAGATCAAGATGATACAGCGTATCACTGTCTTCCACCTCACCTTGCGTGACTTCAACACTCATACCACGCTTGACCAGTTCATCTGCTACAGTCTGCACCGCAGGTTTACACACGCTGTCGAGCATGCGTTGAGTTTCGCTACTGCCAGGATGATGCATCACACGCGATAAACGTTGCTTCCAGTTCAGGATATCCACGTTACCGACTACAGGTGCGGCATTCAGGCTGCGACTGGCTTTACGATAATCTTCCAGACGCAAGGACTTATACAGCCCCGCCATCACCAGTAACATGACAAAACTAAATGGCAAGCCCATGATGACAGTGGCACTTTGCAAGGCGGTAATGCCGTTTGCCATCAGCATGGCAACCGTCAACAAGCCAATTGCAGTGGCCCAGAAAATCCGTAACCAGCGCGGTGCATCATTATCGACATTGGAGAATTTGGTGGTGAAGTTACCCAGTACCAAAGCGCCAGAATCTGCCGAAGTCACATAGAACAGCAAACCTGTAATGGTAGCAATACCCGCAATAAAGGCAAAGCCCGGATATTGCGCCAGCAAGTCATAGAAACCATGTGCTGGATTGGTCAATACTGTTTGTGCCAGTGCCGTATTTCCATCAAAGATCACGCTATGTAAGGCACTATTCCCAAAAATAGATAACCAAGTAATGGTGAACAATAACGGAATGATCAAGGTACCGCAGACAAATTCACGGATGGTACGACCACGCGAAATTCGCGCCAGAAACAGGCCCACAAATGGCGACCACGCCACCCACCATGCCCAGAAGAACAAGGTCCAACTATTCATCCAGTCTTTTGGACGGTCAAAGGCAAAGCTTTCTAGCGCCAGACTCGGGAAGCGGCTAATGTAATCGCCAAAGTTTTGTACCAGTGCATTGAGCAGGAATTCGGTATTGCCAAGGAACAACACAAACAGCATCAGGCCAATGGCAGCATAGATATTGATTTCAGATAAAATCTTGATGCCTTTATTGACCCCTGCTGTCACTGAAATAATGGTGACGATTACCGCAAGGCCAATCAGGGCGATCTGAATCCACAGATTCTCAGGCAGGCCGAATAGTACATGCAGACCATAATTGATCTGTACCACCGCAATACCACAGGTCGTCGCGATACCGAAAATGGTGCCGATTACGGCGGCAGTATCCACGGTATGACCAATCGGGCCATCAATTTTATTCCCGAAAATCGGGTACAAGGCTGAACGGATGGTCAGTGGCAGGTTATAGCGATAACTAAAGTAACCTAACGCCATCCCGACCAGTGCATACATGCCCCAACCGGTTAAACCGTAATGGAACAGTGTCCATACCATCCCTTGACGGGCCGCCTCAAAGGTCTGGCCTTCGCCCACAGGCGGATTCATATAATGGGAGAGCGGCTCTGCAACCGAGAAGAACATCAAGTCTGTGCCGATCCCGGCCGCAAACAGCATGGCCGACCAGCTCAGTAGACTGAACTCAGGTTTGGAATGTTTTGGGCCAAGTTTGATATCGCCATAACGCGAACAGGCAATAAACACCACAAACACCAGATAAAGCGTCGCTGCTAACAGGTAGTACCAGCTAAATTTATCACTGACCCAGGCCAGTACCACATTCAATAAGTGGTTGGAGAAGTCGTTAAAAAAAATCGTAACCAGTGCAAATGTTAAAATAAGTAGAGCTGAAACATAAAAGACCACACGATTCAAATGATCTTTATTCGCTAATGTAGAATCATCAACCGCTCTTGGATTATCTGTTGCCATACAATCCTCAGGGAGTTAGAGAACAAAAAGAAAATATTCAGCCTCGTCTTTCCATTGCATTTTCAATGAAAAGACAGATCTGAATAAAAAATGAAAAATAAAAGTCATGCCACAAATTACAATGTTTCTGATTTTTCCGTTGCAAAATGTGATGGTGGAGTTACTGGTGCTATTATTTGCGGTGGTTGAGGGCGAAAAGCATCCTGCTTCAGGGCTTTGGCCAACCCAAACATATACAGCAAAATAATAACGGAAAATGGCAAACCACAGAGTACCACCGCGCTTTGCATGGAGTGAAAACTCCCTGCCAAAAGCAGACCGATACTGACAATGGTAATCACCACCGACCAGAAAACTCTTAACCAAATTGGCGAATCACTTTCATTGCTACCCCCTTTCGAGGACAGATTTGCGATCATGAGTGTACCAGAACCCACCGGGGTCAAAAACAATACGAAACAAATCACCACAACAATGCCAGCAATATAGGGGTTGAATGGTAAATATTCGAGAAGCTTGAATAGCGATAAAGCCGCATCGGTCAGTACCATATTGCCGAGCGCCTGCTGCTTTTGGTTTAAAATCAGGTCAATTGCGGTATTTCCAAAAATCGAGATCCAGGCCAGGGTAAAGCCCAGCGGCACCAGACACACGCCCAGCACCACTTCACGAATAGTACGGCCCTTAGAAATACGGGCAATAAACATGCCGACAAATGGCGCCCAGGCTATCCACCATGCCCAGTAAAACACCGTCCATGCACCCTGCCACTCACTTGCCTTGCCATTGTAGAGATACATATCAAAACTCTTGGCAATAAAATGATCAAGGTAATCCCCGGTGTTCTGCACCAGACCATTGAGTAAATGATTGGTTGGACCGGTGAGGAAGACGAATAACAATAAGGCATACAGCAGACGCAGATTGATACGAGACAGCCAGGCCAGACCTTTTTCAATACCGACCACCGTGGTAATGGTCGCCACAAACATCATCAATAACACCACAGCAATCAATGTTGTATTGTTATTGGGAATGTCAGGGAGCAGATAGTGCAGCCCTGATACCAGCACCAAGGCACCAATGCCGAGGTTGGTGACTAGGGAAATGACAGTCGCCAATATGCCGAAACCATCGACAAAATCACCGACCAGTCCATAAATACGCTCACCAAAGATTGGATACAGCGCAGAACGCAAGGCCAACGGCAGATCCAGACGGAAGGCAAAATAACCCAGCGTTACACCGAGCAAGGCATATAGCACCCAGCCATGTATGCCCCAATGCAGGAAGCTATACATCATGGCATCGCGTGCTGCCTGTACTGTACCGCCGGTCCCTTCTGGGGGGCGCAAAAAGTGGTCCACCGGTTCAGCCACACCGTAATACAGTAAGGCAATCCCGATTCCGGCTGAAAACAGCATCGACACCCAGGCCAGATAACCGAACTCGGGTTTGTCGTCATCGCGTCCTAATGGAATCTGTCCGACCCGCGAAAATGCCAGCCAGGCCACAAAACCGAGACACAGAATAATAACCAGCATGTAATACCAGCCGAATAGCTGGTTGGCTTGTCCTTGGACATAGGTCAGCCAGAACTGGCTTTGCTCAGGAAACAGCACAAACAACAGGCCAAAAATGCCAATACTGATTGCGGAGCTCCAAAAAACAAACAAATTTAAACGTATCGGTTCGGATGCGGATCCTTCATTACTTTTTGACACCATGTTCTTGCTCCTTGCAATTGGTGTACCTTCTTAAAAAATAACAAGATAAGTTCTATTGAACCCTTACCTGCTTATCCATAAGAAGCCTTCATTTATTACTTTAGTTCTATTCTTGCCTAGCAAAAATTCATTGATTTTTACAGATTATACTTTTTATTGATTGAACGTTCAATCAATAAAAAGTATGATAAAAAAATGTTATGATGCTCTACATTGAGAAATGTTGAATAAAAAGCACCTTGGCAGGGCTTTAAATGGATAAGCATGACAAAGCGTAGAGTAAAACCGGAACATGTGCGACGTGAAGAAATCATTAACGCCGCATTTTATGTGATTTCTGAAGTGGGGTTATCCAATACCACCATTGCACAGATTGCAAAAAAGGCCGAGCTATCAACCGGTATTGTGAGTCACTATTTTGGTGACAAACAGGGATTAATTAATACCTGTATGCAGGAAATGCTCAACGTTTTGCGTCAGAAAACTGACCAATATAAAACCGAAGCAGATCCACATCCAGAAAGCCAGATCAAGGCGATTATTGATTCCAACTTTGATATCAGTCAGGTCAACAAACAAGCCATGCGGGTCTGGTTAGACTTCTGGTCTGCCAGTATGCACCTTCCCGAACTTGGACGTTTACAACGAATTAATGATCAACGCCTGTATTCCAACCTGAAACATTATTTCCTCATGTTGGTCGATGATAAACAGCAGGCAAGCATTGCCGCCCGCGGATTGGCGGCTTTGATTGACGGATTATGGTTACGTGGCAGTTTAAGCAGTCATGATGAGTTTGACAGCCAGCTGGCCCGTTCCATTGCTTACGATTATGTAAAAACGCAATTGCAATTTGCGAACAAGCCTTTGCAGGAGAAACAGAATGAGTGATGCACAAGTTCATCAATTGTATATCCACGGACGTTATGTCGCAGCGACCAGTGGTAAAACATTTACCAGTATTAACCCTGCCAACGGTGAAGTGATCGCAACACTTCAACAAGCCTCACAACAAGACATTGAAGCGGCTGTTCAAAGCGCACAACAAGGCCAGAAAATCTGGGCTGCCATGACCGCAATGGAACGTTCCCGTATCCTGCGTCGTGCAGTTGATATCTTACGTGAACGTAATGATGAGCTTGCCCAGCTCGAAACCCTCGATACAGGTAAAGCCTACAGCGAAACATCAACTGTCGATATCGTGACCGGTGCCGATGTACTTGAATACTATGCTGGCCTTGCAACCGCCATTCAGGGCGAACAGGTTCCCCTGCGTGAATCAAGCTTCTTCTATACGCGTCGCGAACCCCTCGGTGTCGTGGCTGGGATCGGCGCATGGAACTATCCAATTCAAATCGCGATGTGGAAATCTGCCCCTGCCCTGGCTGCAGGAAATGCCATGATTTTCAAACCAAGCGAAACCACACCGCTGACTGCATTCAAACTTGCTGAAATCTATACTGAAGCGGGCGTGCCGGACGGCGTGTTTAACGTGGTGCAAGGTGCGGGTCGTGACATTGGTCAATGGCTGACTGAACATCCGGTGATTGAAAAAATCTCGTTCACGGGCGGTGTCGAAACCGGCAAGAAAGTCATGGCCAGCGCTGCGGGTTCAACCTTGAAAGAAGTGACCATGGAGCTTGGTGGTAAATCTCCGCTAGTTATTTGTGATGATGCCAACCTTGACCGCGCTGCAGATATTGCAGTGATGGCCAATTTCTTTAGTTCTGGTCAGGTATGTACCAACGGTACGCGTGTATTTGTACCAAAAGCCATGCTTGCTGATTTTGAAGCAGCCGTTGTGGAACGTGTAAAACGTATTCGTATGGGTGATCCAATGGCTGAGCAAACCAATTTTGGTCCACTCACCAGCTTCCCGCATATGGAAAAAGTGTTGTCATTCATCGAGTCTGGCAAACAGCAAGGTGCGAAAGTGCTGATCGGTGGTGGCCGTGCCACTGAAGGTGATCTAGCCAAAGGCGCATATGTATTACCAACCGTTTTCAGTGATTGCCAAGATGATATGGCGATTGTGCAGGAAGAAATCTTTGGCCCAGTCATGAGCATTCTTAGCTATGAAACTGAGGAAGAAGTGATCCGCCGTGCCAATGCCACAGATTTCGGTCTGGCAGCAGGTGTGGTGACTCAAGACATTACCAAAGCACATCGCATTATTCACCAGCTTGAAGCCGGCATCTGCTGGATCAATACCTGGGGTGAATCCCCTGCGGAAATGCCGGTCGGTGGCTATAAGCAATCAGGCGTGGGCCGTGAAAATGGCTTAACCACATTGGGTCATTACACCCGTATCAAATCGATTCAAGTTGAGTTAGGTGAGTATCAAAGCATTTTCTAATGCACTCACCCTTCCCCCTCAAGATTAATCCTATGTGCCCTGCCATCAGCTGATGGCACTGGCACTCTCCAGAATACAAAAGGGATAACGATGAATACTCAAGCATATGACTACATTATCATTGGCGCAGGATCTGCCGGAAATGTGCTCGCAACACGTCTGACTGAAGACAAAGACGTGACTGTTTTATTGTTGGAAGCCGGTGGCCCAGACTACCGTTTAGATTTCCGTACTCAAATGCCAGCTGCGTTGGCCTTCCCATTACAAGGCCGTCGCTATAACTGGGCCTATGAAACCGATCCTGAACCACACATGAACAATCGCCGTATGGAATGTGGTCGTGGTAAAGGTTTAGGTGGTTCTTCCCTGATTAACGGGATGTGCTACATCCGTGGTAATGCCATGGATCTGGACCAGTGGGCAACCATGAAAGGTCTGGAAGACTGGACCTATGCAGACTGTTTACCCTATTACAGAAAAGCTGAAACTCGCGATATTGGTGCCAATGATTATCACGGCGGTGATGGCCCTGTTTCAGTGGCAACGCCTAAAAATGGCAACAACGTACTGTTCCATGCCATGGTTGAAGCAGGCGTACAGGCAGGTTACCCACGTACCGATGACTTAAATGGCTATCAACAGGAAGGCTTCGGTCCAATGGATCGTACCGTCACCCCAAATGGTCGTCGTTCAAGCACAGCACGCGGTTATCTGGATATGGCCAAAGGTCGTCCAAACCTGACCATCGTCACGCATGCCACCACCAACCGAATTCTGTTTAATCAAAAGCAGGCAGTAGGCGTGGAATATATTATTGGTGCAGACCAAGCCAATATGAAACAAGCTCAGGCCAAACGTGAAGTCTTGCTTTGCGCAGGTGCGATTGCTTCACCACAAATCCTGCAACGTTCAGGCGTAGGTGAAAGCACTTTCCTGAAATCGATGGACATTGATGTGGTCCATGATCTACCGGGTGTCGGTGAAAACCTGCAAGACCATCTGGAAATGTATTTGCAATATCAATGTAAGCAACCGGTTTCACTTTACCCTGCCCTACAATGGTATAACCAGCCTATGATTGGCGCCGAGTGGTTATTCAACGGTACCGGCGTTGGCGCGAGCAACCAGTTCGAAGCGGGTGGTTTTATCCGTAGTTCGGAAGAATTTGACTGGCCGAATATCCAGTACCACTTCTTGCCTGTGGCGATTAACTACAACGGTAGTAATGCGGTGAAAGAACACGGCTTCCAAGCGCATGTTGGTTCAATGCGTTCACCTTCGCGTGGTCGGGTCAAATTGAAATCAAAAGATCCGTTTGAGCATCCAAGTATCCTGTTCAACTATATGTCAACCGAACAGGACTGGCGCGAGTTCCGTGATGCGATCCGTATCACCCGTGAAATCATGGCGCAACCTGCGCTTGATCCATATCGCGGTGAAGAAATCAGCCCGGGTAAACATATCCAGACCGATGCCGAGCTGGATGAGTTCGTGCGTACCCATGCCGAAACCGCGTTCCATCCATCATGTAGCTGTAAAATGGGTGAAGATGAGATGGCGGTGGTCGATGGTCAAGGTCGTGTTCACGGCGTACAAGGCTTACGTGTAGTCGATGCGTCCATCATGCCATTGATCATTACCGGTAACCTGAATGCCACCACCATCATGATCGCAGAAAAAATTGCCGATCAGATCCGGGGCAAAAAACTGCCACGTTCAGAGGCGGGTTATTACAAAGCGGGTACAACCCCGGCACGTCAAGCGCCGTTACGTCCAATACAATAAAAAGGAAATTCCTCTAGGGAATACCCGGGGCTTCGGCTTCGGGTTTCACTTCATTCAGGGAGAAATGATGAAAAAAACGTTGTTTGTAATTGCACCCTTGGCTTTTTATTTTCAAAGCACCCACGCCACCGAACCCACCTCACCTTACTCTGCCAATCTCACCGCTGCCAGCCAATACGTCTCACGTGGTTTCCAGCAAACCTGGGGTAAAGCTGCCTTGCAAGGGGGACTGGACTACAACCATGACAGCGGTTTTTATGCAGGCACCTGGGCCTCGACGGTAAGCGATCATTTTATTCGAGATGCATCAGTTGAGTGGGATGTGTACACGGGGTATAGCCGTACCATCGGGGATTTTACCGTCGGCACTAAAGTCGCCTATTACTATTATCCAGGCGCAGAAACCACGGCTGACACAGGCAACACCCGCTTTGATTATGGAGAAATCATTCCTGAAATCAGTTACGGGCCGCTCAGCGTAAAATATGCGATTACCTATACACAGGACTATTTTGGCAATAATTCAGATACCTTAGGCATCGGCAATAATAAGCACTCACGTGGCTCAGGTTATCTGGATGTAAACTGGTATCAGCCCATTACTCAGGGCTGGTCAGTGAATGCCCATTACGGCAATCAGCGCATCAAAAACTTTTCGGCAGCCAACTTTCAGGATGCCAGTTTTGCCGTCAACAAAGAATTGCCCTATAACCTTTCCGGCAGCCTGATCTATAGCAAAGCCTGGGATAAAGACGGTTTTTATCAGCAATATAGCAATGGCAATCCCAATGCCAAGGTCTCGAATCCGATTGATTCCACCATGACATTCTCACTGACCAAAACCTTTTAATCAGGCAGTATCAATCAAAGCTCAATCAAAAAGCCGCTACATTGACAGCGGCTTTTCTCATTTCTATTGTTAAGACTTGATCAGTTCAATGCCTGAACCCGCCCGTTTGGGATCGATCAGGATCTTGGCATGTTGCTCTGGATCACGTAAGGCTTCAAAGGCATGACTCACCCCTTCCAGTCCCACGACACCAGTAATTAACGGTGAACAATCGATCTTACCTTCCGCAATCATATGCAGGGTGTCACGGAATTCCAGCGGGGTATAGCCCAACACATACTGGATTTCCAGTTCCTTATTGATCGCCAATGCGGGTTCAATCTTGTCGCTTTGCATGCAGACACCCACCCCGATAATCCGTGAGAACAACGGTGCACCCTCCAGAATCTGCTGCATGATCCCAGCCACACCCACGCACTCAAAAATCACCGGACGTTTCGGTAATACGCCGAGTTTATCGCCGACACGCATGGCATTCACCCAAGGTAGTGAGTACGTCTGAACCTTGTCAAAAATCCCCATGCCCATATTAATCGCTTCGGAGACATTGCCTAATAAGCCAAGCTCTTTCCAGTTACTAAATGGCGATTGCTGTTGAGGATCAATCAAGATATCCGCGCCACATTGCTCAGCCAGACGACGACGGTTCGGCGAGAAGTCACTGGCAACCACGGTTTTAACACCTGCCGCCTTGAGCATAAGAATTACCCCCAGACCCACAGGACCACAACCGATCACAATGGCAGGCTCATTTTTTTTGATTCGGCTGCGACGTACCGCATGTAAGGCAACAGCCATCGGCTCGGTCAAGGCAGCACGATCCGCGTCCAGACCATTTGGTACGGCAAACATCAAACTGGATTGCACCAGTACCTGCTCGGCATATCCCCCTGAAGCACTCGGTGACAGCCCAGTCGGCATATAACCTTGCGGATCGACATTTAATAAAGGCATGGCACAAACCAGCGTATCTACTTTTAATTTACGTCGTGTTTTTGGGCCGTAATCCAAGACCTTGCCGCAGAACTCATGACCAAACACCAGTTTATCCGAGGACTTTGCTACCCCATTAAAACCGACGCGTGCAGCCAGATCATGCATGTGATCACAGTGATGCTGCATGTGTAAATCCGAACCACAAATCCCGCAACGGACCACTTCAAGTAAGACTTGTCCCTTTGCAGGAACCAATTGAAGACTGTCTTCCAGTTTTAACTCAGCGTTATGACAAATCAGAGATTTCATCGGATGCTTTCCTTTTTTGTTTTATTCACCTTGTTTACCTTGAGCACTTTGACCTGTTGCAATGCCAAGCAAACAACACACAACTCAATCCTGACAAGGATAATTGTCAAAAACCATGACCTAAATATCAATATCTCGCAGCAACAAAGTCAGCTCCTTGGTGATCGCCAGCTCATTAAAAAAAGTTTAAAAATTATTCTCTTTTAACTTCAAATAGATGCATCGATATTTTTAAACAATGTGTCTGTTTTGATTAAAACGATCAAATTTAAGCCTTGCATTCAATAGTGTCATTATGCCAATATATATTTACTGGCTTTAAGCCACTATAAAAGAGAAGCTAAAAATGGCGATTCAACTTATGACAGCTCAAGCCAATGTTCCCATCGAGTTTTTGCAGTTTTCAGGTGGTGAACGTCATATTCAACTACAACATGAGTTATTAAACCAATTACAGGCCAATACCCAGATCAAAGCCTCTCTACAGAACAGCGCAGATGTGATGGATTATCTATTACTAGAAAATGTGTTACTTGAACAAGGCACTCGCGTTTCGGTGGAAATCCCTTATTTTCCTTATGCACGTCAAGACCGGATCTGTGCACAAGGTCAGGCCTTTTCACTAGATTTAATGACCAGATTATTGAATAGCAACAGCGAAAAATTTGCAGGGCAACGTCAGAAAATTGTGGTGTGGGATTGCCATAGCCCAGTGACCCTTGAGCTGTTACGCAAAAATACCCGCTTCCAAGCGGTGATCAATATCGAACCGATTGAGATTATCCAGCAAAGCCCAGCATTGATGCAGATTTTAAGCGCTGACAATACGGTATTGATCTGCCCTGATGCAGGCGCAACTCAACGCACCCAAGCGATTGCCAACGGTATCAATACGCAACGCCAACAGGACATCGAAGTGATTCACTGTAAAAAGCAACGCGATCCAAGCACTGGAAAAATTAGCACAACTGCGGTGGATAGCCCTGATTTGACAGGAAAAACGGCCGTGATTACCGATGATATTTGTGACGGTGGTGCCACCTTTATCGGGATTGCCAAGCAACTCCGCAGCCTAAATTGTCAAAACATTATTTTGTATGTCACGCATGGCATTTTTAGCAAAGGTCTCACGGTATTTGATGGCTTGGTTGATCAGGTCTTTACCAGCAATAGCCTGCCACAAGCAGAAGCAAGCAAACTCAACATCATCAATTTTCAAAATTAAGATTTAAAGCAAGAGGCCGATAACAATGAGTATTAAAATTAACCCGCTCAATGCAATTGATTTCTATAAAGCAGATCACCGTCGTCAGTATCCAGTGGGAACTGAATACGTCTATGCCAACTTTACCCCGCGTTCATCACGTCTAGCCAAAATGCTGCCTGACTTTGATGACAAGATTGTATTTTTTGGTCTGCAAGGCTTTATCAAACACTTTCTGATTGAAACCTGGAATGAAGGCTTCTTCAATCAACCTAAAGCCAAAGTGGTGGCAGCCTATCAACGCCGTATGGACAATGCCTTAGGTGAAGGCGCAGTGCCGGTCGAGCACATCGAGGCCTTGCACGATCTCGGCTATTTACCATTAAAAATTAAAGCCTTGCCAGAAGGTAGCAGAGTCAATATCAAAGTGCCGGTATTGACCATTATCAATACGGACCCGAATTTCTTCTGGTTAACCAATTATATTGAAACCGTGCTCAGTGCCGAATTATGGAAAAGCTGTACCACGGCCAGCATTGCCTATGAATACAAACGCTTGTTGACCCAATATGCAGAAAAGACGGGCGCTCCTTTAGACTTTGTTCCGGTTCAGGGCCATGATTTTAGTAGCCGAGGGATGAGTGGGATCTATGATGCAGCCCAGTCAGGCGTGGGTCACTTGACCAGTTTTATCGGTACAGACTCGGTCGCTTCGATTGACTATGCCGAAGAGTACTACAATGCCACAGGTATTGTAGGCGTTTCAGTACCTGCCACAGAACACAGTGTGATGTGTATGGGCAGTGAAGAAAGTGAAATTGAGACCTTTAGACGTCTGATCTGTGAGCTTTATCCTGCCGGTGTGGTCAGTATCGTGTCTGATACCTGGGATTTCTGGCGTGTCATCACTGAATTTAGCGTGGCATTAAAAACAGAGATTTTAAAACGCCAACCGAATGCGCTCGGACTTGCCAAAGTGGTGTTTCGTCCTGACTCAGGTGATCCGGTGAAAATTATCTGCGGTGATCCTGATGCAGAGCGAGACAGTCCTGCTTATAAAGGTGCAGTGCAATGTTTATGGGAAATTTTTGGCGGTACCGAAACAGCGCAAAGCTATAAAGTCCTTAACGAACGTGTTGGCTTAATCTATGGTGACTCAATTACCCTGGAGCGTGCCCAAAATATCCTAAAAGGTTTGCAAGCCAAAGGTTTTGCTTCAAATAATCTGGTGTTTGGGATCGGGAGCTACACCTATAACTATTTGACTCGCGATAGCTTTGGTTTTGCCGTCAAAGCCACTTGGGGTCAGGTTAACGGTGTCGGTCGTGAACTGTTCAAAGACCCAGTAACCGACTCTGGTGTTAAAAAATCAGCCAAGGGCTTATTACGGGTTGAACAAACTGAGAATGGTTTTGAGCTCTTTGATCAACAAAACTTTGAACAGGAGAACAAGGGTGCACTGCAAACGGTATTTGAAAATGGCCAATTGGTAAGAGAATGCTCGCTTGATCAGATTCGGGAAAGATTGGTCTAAGCAAAACTCTCTATGATTAAAACACATCCAGTGATTAGATACTCGGAAAAGTCATCCGCAACCTGCATGGTATTAAAAGAATATCTGCACGACTCTCTTTACTAGAATTAAATAGATGCAAGTGGTGAACAGGTTTTGCGGATGACAATGGTTTTGCCTACTTTTGCCAAAACAAAAGTAGGTCGAGCCGAAGGCTTATCCTAAAATATGATGAGAACCCAATAAGACTCCGCTATGATATTACTTTATTCCGATTTCTTAATATTTCTATGAGTAAGGAAACTATCCATACCTCCGAACAAGAATACCTTGCCCACTATCAAAAAACCGACTATGACACCCCGCTGTTTACAGTCGATATGGCAATTTTTTCTGTGGCAAAAGGTCAGTTACAGGTATTAATGATCCAGCGCTCCAACTTCCCTGAAAAAGGTAAATGGGCCCTTCCCGGCGGTTTTGTTGATTTAAAAACCGATCCGGATTTAATGGCAACGGCACATCGTAAACTACTGGAAAAAACAGGCATTCAATCGCCCTATCTGGAACAGGTTGAAACCATTGGCAATCAACATCGTGATCCACGCGGCTGGTCCATCACTGCTTTATATTTCGCTCTGATTGATTTTGAAAAATTTGCAATTCAAGCCACCAGCACTGCAGAACACAGTCAATGGCTTTCAATCGCTCAGGCATTACAGCTGGATTTGGCCTTTGATCACAAACAGTTACTGCAGCTGGCATTTGAGCGTCTTTGCAATAAAACCCGATATACCACGCTGCCGGTCAGCTTGATGCCAGAAGTATTTACCTTGACCGAATTACAGAATATTTATGAAATTATTTTAGGGCATACTTTAGAAAAAAAATCCTTTAGACGGCGCATGCAAGAAGCGGGTGCAGTTGAAGAGACAGGCCAGCAAAAAATTGTCGGCAAGCGCCCTGCTCAACTTTTCCGTTATGCACTCGAGCATTATCATTTTACGTTTCCACGGATGCTGGAAACACCACGCAACCCAACTGAACATGAAAAGAGCTAAAGCAGAACCTTAGCTCTAAACGTTTATTTCCAGGTCTGGCGAATCATATCCACCGCTTTTTCAGCAATCATCACGGTCGGTGCATTGGTATTGCCATTGACCACGGTTGGCATGATCGAGGCATCAATTACACGTAGCCCTTCAACGCCATACACTTTAAGTTCAGGATCAACCACTGCCATCTCATCCACACCCATTTTACAACTGCCGACCGGATGATAAACCGTATCGACACGCTGGCGTAAAACCTCACGGATCTCATCATCGGTTTTTACATTGGCCGTGAACATATCTTCTTTGATTTTGTCTTGTAAAGCAGGCGCCTGCATCAACTTTTGCGTGACTTTATAGCCATCAACCAAATCCTGAAGATCCTGTTCATCCTCAAGGAATTTAAAGTCGATCAGCAATGGATCATCGACATGCTTACCGCTGAGTTTGACCGAACCGCGCGCCCGTGGATTTAATAAACAGACGTGACATGAAATCCCGTGCCCCATATGCATGGTTCGGGCATGATTATCCACTACGGCGATCACAAAGTGTAGTTGCAGGTTCGGTTTGTCTAACTCAGGACGGCTTTTTAAGAAACCACCACATTCTGCGTAGTTGGTGGTGAGCAGACCACGACGTTCTTTACGATAACGTCCGACCTGCTTGAATAGATCCAGACTGCCCCCCATCGAAACTCCAAAGGTACCATCCATCAACTTGGTTTTATAGGCAAAGATAAAATCTGGGTGGTCATGTAGGTTTTCACCCACTCCTGCAAGCTCTTTCACCACTGGAATGCCGTGCTTTTCCAGCTCCTGACGTGGGCCAATACCAGAAAGCATCAGGATATGCGGTGACTGGAAAGCCCCCGCTGATAATAAGACTTCTTTATCGGCCTTAATCGTGGTGGTCTGACCTTTATGCTTATACTCAACGCCCACTGCACGGCCATTTTCAATCACAATGCGTGAAACTTTGGCTTGAGTGACTACATGCAGATTCGGACGTTTTCCAATATACGGGAATAAGTAGCCACGTGCCGCACTCCAGCGCTCGCCTTTCTTCTGGGTGACCTGATAGACACCCAAACCCTCTTGTTCCGCACCATTAAAATCATCATTCAGTGGATAACCGACCTGTTTTGCCGCTTCGATGAAGGTTTGCTGATAAGGATTATCTGAATGTAAGTCACTGACATTTAAAGGCCCATGCTGGCCATGATAGTCATTATGGATACGTTCGTTATGTTCTGATTTTCTAAAATATGGCAGCACGTCTTCATACGACCAGCCCGTATTGCCTAATGCAGCCCAGTGATCATAGTCACTACGATGTCCACGGATATAAACCATGGCATTGACTGCCGAACATCCACCTAAACATTTACCGCGCGGCTGATAGCCTCGACGACCATTGAGGCCTTTTTGCGGAATGGTTTCAAATGCCCAGTTATTAATTTTCGTGGGAATGCTGATGACTGCAGCGGCAGGTGTATTCACCAGCCAGCTGTTACCCTCTCCACCGGCTTCTAATAAACATACCGAAATATTCGGGTTCTCGGTTAATCGTCCAGCCAGCACCGAACCTGCCGAACCACCACCTATAATTACAAAATCAAAAGCTGTTTGTGTCATCTCAATACTCTGTTTTTTCTTTTTAAAAAGCGGCAATAGTATGCCGAACATGGCATTTCAATACTGTTGTATTTATCTAACCAATTCATATCAATATAAGCAACTTAACTGGATCATCATCAAAGCGCAATAGCCAAATCAAACTACCTCTTTACGATTGCTGAGCAATGTATCTTCATCATCTTAATGAACAAATTAAGATATTAAACAAAACATAAAAGGCCAATCTTCCTTATTTATGCTAAAAATTCAATTATTTAGCAACCCTCAAAATTCACATATACAATTGATTTTTAATTAAAAAAATAAAAAACAATGTAAATTAAGAATTATTCACGTGAAATTTATTTTGAAAATATTAAGTACTATAAGCTCCTTAACCCTCACTCAGCGCATAAATTTGCTCTCTGACAATTTCAACAAGCCTTATAGAACAGGAGATATAAACAATCGAAATCTAACGATATCAAATCAAACTAATTAATCTTTTTTCACTTAACAAAACACATGTAGGTATCTTTATGGAATTTAGTTGGCAAACAATAATCTCTATTTTAAGTATAACGGTTATTTCAACATCATTAATTCAAGTATTTAAATATATTGCTATGCCCCACTACAGGCTCGAAATAAATAGAAAACAACATTCGGACAAAGCAAACGCTCTCTCCAACTATATTAATAATACATATAAGCCGCATAAAGATGATTTAAAGGGAACTCCAAAATCTGTAATACAAAAGCAAACTAATGCGGCATTCGCTACAACTAAATTTAATTTCGAACTTATCTTTTTATTACTTAATCGAGATGTAAGAGATATTGAATTAAGAGCTAAAGATATTCAAAGCCGATGGATATTATTACACGTTGATTATGAAAGTAAAAAAATAAAGTGCTTGCTTAAAAAGACTTGGCTTCCAAAGATAATTGGTATCGCATTTATGCTTTATTTTGTTTTTTCCATTCTAATTATGGGAATTGTTTTAGGATATGAATGGTATGGTTTAAGAGGTATCAATGAGTCTTATCTTTTAATTACATTGTTTCTCTTAATTTTAATTGATGCATATATCATTTATGTAATTGGAATAATCAAAAACTTAGAGAATTTAATTAATTGGGAGGACTAAAAGTCCAAGTGCAAAAAAACCGCTAAATTAGCGGTTTTTTATCTCATCTTTAAGATGATGGTCGGAGCAGTAGGATTCGAACCTACGACCCCCTGGTCCCAAACCAGGTGCACTACCAGGCTGTGCTATGCTCCGAAATTGGGGTGAATGACGGGATTCGAACCCGCGACAACTGGAATCACAATCCAGGGCTCTACCAACTGAGCTACATCCACCATCAAAATTTAGTTCTATGTACCAAGCGACCAAATGGCGCGCCTGACAGGATTCGAACCTGTGACCATCCGCTTAGAAGGCGGATGCTCTATCCAACTGAGCTACAGGCGCATAACGATGATAATAATATCAAGCGATACTTCGCCGATCTTAAACTAATGTTTTACAACATTATTTTAAATGGTCGGAGCAGTAGGATTCGAACCTACGACCCCCTGGTCCCAAACCAGGTGCACTACCAGGCTGTGCTATGCTCCGATTTCTCAGCTTTTAGTGTATCGCACATCGTGCGGTACGGTGTGCATTCTAGGCGCGACGCCCTAGAACGTCAACACCTATTTTTCAAAAATATTAAAAATCCTTACCAAATGTATATTTAACAAGCATCTTGATGCTTTTTAACGCTTTAATGAGGCACTAAAGTTCAACATTCGATCTAAAGGTAATTTAGCGCGTTCTGCCAAAGCTGGATCAACGTGTATTTCTTGATCGGCATGCTGCAAGACATGCAAAATTCCATCCAGTTCGTTCATTGCCATCCACGGACAATGCGCACATGAACGGCAAGTTGCTCCCTCTCCTGCGGTTGGCGCTTCAAATAGTTCTTTATCAGGCACCGCTTGCTGCATTTTATAGAAAATACCCCGATCGGTTGCCACGATCATTTGCTGATGCGGTAAAGTCTGGGCAGCTTTGATCAGTTGCGAGGTACTTCCCACGGCATCCGCAATATCAACCACCGATTCAGGTGACTCTGGATGCACCAATACCGCTGCATCTGGATAAAGCGCTTTCATTTGCGCAATGCCGCGGGCACGGAATTCTTCATGCACGATACAGGCACCATCCCACAACAACATGTCAGCACCGGTTTTCTTCTGGATATAGCGGCCTAAATGCTGATCTGGTGCCCAAATAATTTTTTCACCCAAACTGTCCAGATGCTCAATGATCTCAACCGCACAACTTGAAGTCACTACCCAGTCCGCACGTGCTTTAACCGCTGCTGAAGTATTGGCATACACCACCACGGTATGATCAGGATGCTGATCACAGAATGCAGCGAACTCATCCACAGGACAACCCAGATCCAGTGAGCAGGTGGCTTCCAGTGTCGGCATCAATACCGTTTTTTCAGGTGACAAGATTTTGGAAGTTTCTCCCATAAACTTTACCCCTGCTACCACCAGCGTCGTTGCAGGATGATCACGACCAAAACGCGCCATTTCCAGTGAGTCAGAAACACAGCCACCCGTCAGTTCTGCAAGCTCTTGCACTTCCGGATCACAGTAATAGTGCGCCACAAGCACAGCATTACGTTTTTTAAGCTCTGCTGCGATTTGAGCGAACTTTTCTTGTTTCACTTCTGGGCTGAGGCTATTGTCCTTTGGCTCGCCCAAACGATCTAAATGCGCCTGCACAATATTTTTGGCTTCGTTCGCAATTAAATTCGCATCATTCATAAAACGTCTTCTCTATCCTGCGTGCTTGCATCATTGCAAAGCTATAACGTGGGTGTCGGGGTGATCATTTGTTGAGAATCACACTGTCCACAAACCAGCTTATAAAAAAAGCCCCACTGTGGAGGCTTCATTATAACGCAAATTTATGAGCGATAATCGGCATTAATTTTCACATAGTCGTAAGAAAAGTCACAGGTATAAACCGTGTCTTTTGCCGTACCACGACCAAGATCAATCCGGATAGTAATTTCTTTTTCAGCCATCACCGCAGCACCTGCTGCTTCGGTATAGTCCAGGTTTGCACCACCGTCCAGGCAAATTTGCACGTCACCCAACCAGACTTGAACCTTGCTACTGTCGAGATTTGGCACGCCCGCCTTACCAATCGCCATCACAATACGGCCCCAGTTTGGATCTGACGCAAATAATGCAGTTTTAATGAGTGGCGACTCGGCAACGCTATACGCCACATCACAACATTCTTGCGTATTTGCACCGCCCTCAACCTGCACCGTGATGAATTTGGTTGCACCCTCACCATCACGTACGATTAATTGCGCCAGACGATCCATAATACGTGCAAGCACATCGAGCACGTGTTGATAACGTGCATCGTCTTGGTTCTGGATTTCTGCACCACCGGCCAAACCGGTTGCCACAAAGATACAAGAATCATTGGTCGAGGTATCGCCATCAATGGTGATGCGGTTAAAGGAATGCTCAACCGTGGTTTGCAATAAGCGTTGTACCAGTTCTTGGCTAATCGGCGCATCGGTTGCAACGAAGCTGAGCATGGTCGCCATATTCGGACGGATCATACCTGCACCTTTACTGATTCCCGTCATGGTATAGGTCAAGCCATCCAGTTCGAACTGTTCAGATGCACCTTTCGGCGTAGTGTCAGTGGTCATAATGCCAGATGCCGCTTCAGCCCAACGATCTGCATTTAACGCATTTAATGCAGGCTGAATGCCTTGCAGTAAACGCTCAATCGGGAGCTGCTCGCCAATCACACCGGTTGAAAACGGTAAAATCTGGTTGGCTTGAACACCTGTTAATTCAGCTAACTTGGCACAAGTCGCTTCTGCATTTTGATAGCCGACTGTTCCTGTTGCAGCATTGGCATTACCCGTGTTGATAATCAGGTAACGTGGGGTATTTTCTGTTAAATGCTTTTTACTCAATTGAACAGGCGCAGCCGCAAAAGCACTCTGGGTAAATACCCCAGCGACCTTTGATCCTTCAGCAAATTCAAAAATGACTAAATCTCGTCGATTTGGATAACGTACATACGCCTCAGTTGAGCCAATTTTTACACCCTGCACCACATGCATAAGTGGCATAGTTACGTCACCAACAGCCATTTTTAAACTTCCATTAATTAAGCTTTAAAGATATTAGTTTGATATTTGATTAGGAGTTTTTTCTCATCGGAGTCTTATTGAACTTTCATCCCATTTCTGGGTAAGCCTTCGGCTCGACCTACTTTTCTTTCGGGAAAAGTAGGCAAAACCATTTGTCACCCGCAAAACCTGTTCATTTCTTGCATTTATCTAATTTCAATCATAAATACAATATCTGCATCTTCTTTAAACTACGCAGGTTGCGGGTGACGTTTCCGCGTATCAAAAATCTACTAAGATTTATATATCAGACCTTGCCTTAAAAGCTTATGCTAAATAACCAGAAAAATCGAGTATTAACACTACGGATTATGGAATTTGGCTTTGCTCTAAACTGAGTAAAATCTGCTTCTTATCCAGACCACCTGCAAAACCCACCAACGCCCCACTCGAACCAATCACCCGATGACACGGCGCAATAATCGAAATCGGATTCTTGCCATTGGCAGCGCCCACCGCACGCACCGCTTTCTCGTTCCCTAGCTGTACTGCAATCTCTTTATAACTGCGCGTTTCCCCATAAGGAATACTCAATAATGCTTGCCAGACCTGTTGCTGAAAAGCCGTTCCCTGAAAATCCAGAGGCAAATCAAATTGCTGACGTTGCCCTGCAAAATACTCTTGTAATTGTTGTTTCACTTTATGCAACATCGGATGCTGGCGATCTTCAACCAGCTCGGCTAAACGAACCCGTTTATGGTCTTCGTTATCCCACATCACCGCAACCAGTGCCTGATCATGTGCAACCAGTTTTAATACGCCTACAGGCGAATCCATATACATATAAACCAGTTGCATCATGTTCTCCTTAAGCGGTTAATTTGATGACAGTTTCATCAACATCAAACCTGATACGATCAAGACTGCTGCAATCATTCGCATCGCGGTCATCGGTTCGTTTAACACCATGATCCCGACAATAAAAGATCCAATTGCACCAATCCCGGTCCAGATGGTATATGCCGTTCCCAGCGGAAGGGTACGCATTGACATCGACAGCAACACCACACTTAAAACCATGAAAACGATGGTCACGATACTTGGCGTTAATTTGGTAAATCCTTCAGACAACTTCATCGAGTATGCCCAGATGACTTCAAAAATACCTGCCAAAATTAAAATTGCCCACGCCATTTTATTACGCTCAACTTTATCAAGGGTTGGGTCGTCCCAACGTGATTCTTTCGAGGGAGGTCGTCCTCCTAAGCCCAGCAGTGTACTGTAAAATAAACCATGATGTGATCTGTTATGTTTCAACTCGGTTGAAAGTTTAAGGAATAATCAATGACTGATGCTATTTCTTGCGTAAGGTTTTTAACCATTGTGCGAAATGTGCAAGAAGCTTGGATAAAAGCTGTTGCAGCTGATATAAAGCATTTTCATCTGAACGGTTCAATTGACCAGTAGCTGCCTTTTTCTTGGCAGTTGCAAGCTCCAAAGGTTCATAATGCGGCATGGTTTGCTGTAACTCAGCCCCCAGATTGAGCCGCTGTAAAGCCGCAGTGACAGTCTCAATCGGGTCTTGATGATAAAGCGCCAGATGTCGGGCATCTACATCAATACAGTGTTCAAGTAATAGTGCTGAAAAAGGAATGAGGGCCTGTCTTACCCGCTGTTCATGTGCAGCGCTACACATTGCCGGAATATGATAAAAACTGACATACATGCTACCCTCAGAGAGAATGCGTTCAGATTGAGAAGTAGAGACGTGCTGAGGCTTTTCGCCCGACGGAGTAGCGTGAGTATTTTTATCTGTTATGGGATTGTGTTGTTGTTCTAAAGCCATTTATGCACCATGAATGACTCAAAAAAGATACTGTTAGTATAAACCAACAGTATCCCGAAAAAATGACATTTTAAACAAAATATCAAAACTTTAGCGTAAGTCCTGCACCATAGATCCAACCTGTTCTAGAATCCGTAGCTTCTTGCCAGTCAGTCGCCTTGCGACCCTTGTTATAGCCATAAGCCACATCAATAAACGGCATCACACGGTTCTTCACAATTTCATAGCGGGTTTTAATCCCGACTTCCGCCTCGGCAAGCCCGGTTTTGGCTGCATATTTGGATTGATCTCGTAGCACCCATTCCATTTCCAGATAAGGCTGCATAATCAACTTTTGTGTGAGCAAGAAATCACGTTCAGTTTCTAGCACAAAGCGCCATTGCTGATCCTGTCCCGCATACAGATGGGCATCGGTTTCAAAGAAATATTGCGCCATGCCGTGCACACCCACAACACCTTCAAACTGTTCCTTATCGACTTGATGCTCAGCGTTATAACGGTAATTTACGCCAGCTTGAACATCCCAAAAATCTGAAATATTACGGCTATACAGGGCCGCAATACGTTGCTCCGATTTTTCAGACTCGGCCTTGGCATAATCGGCGTTGATAAACAGTTTATTTTCATCGCTGCCCACCCAGGTCTTTAACTTAGATTTAACCGTACCCGTGCCATCTTCATCCAGCAACCATGCAGTATCCAACTGAGTCGATTGATAGATTTGCCCACCATGTTCACGGGTATGGTCGTGCTGCCCATATTCTGTTTCAGGTCCTTGCTGAACTGTTATCTGACGTTGATGCTGTGAATGATCCATTGGAGATGCAGCAGCCACCGGCATATTCTGCTGTGCGGGCATCTCCATTTGCATCATCTGATCATGTCCTTCATGCGCATAGGCAAATGCACTGAACGAAGAAACCATGCCACCGATTGCCAACAATTGTGTATATCGCTTCATTTTGCAAACTTGCTTAGTGATGTGCATGGCTCGCTCCTTGAGATGATTGAACAGGGGCTTGAACTGGCGTTTTTGAATCGTCCACATTGGCAACAATCAGCTTGCTCATCATGCCTGCACTCATGTGATATAACAGATGACAATGGATTGCCCACTCCCCTAATTCATCCGCAGTCAACAAGGCCGTAACCGTCTTACCAGGCGGTACAATCACGGTATGCTTATTCGGCATATCTTGCGGTGCCTGCCCATTTTCTAGCTGCATAAACATGCCATGTAAATGCATCGGATGCGCCATCATGCTGTCATTGACGAATTTCAGGCGGATACGCTCACCATAACGCACCGTTAAAGGCTTAAAGTCAGGATCACTAAATTTCTTGCCATCAATGGTCCAGATATAACGCTCCATGGTTCCGCCCAAACGGATCACCACTTCACGTTCTGCTGGACGGCTATATTTTTCTGGCTGGGGTTGCAAAGATTGTAGATCGGCATAGGTTAAAGCTTTCTGACCTGTAGGTGTTGCTGCATTGGCCCAGCCCTGCACAGTATCCCTGCCTTCTTGTGCAGAAGAGTCTGCCATTTGATGCTGACCATGCTCCATCTCTTTCATGTTCATCTGTGCATGGGCACTATGATCCATTTGCGACATGTCCATATTTTCATGTGGACCATGATCCATACCGGCATGTTGTTTAGAAGCATCAGTCTGTTTATCCTGAGCAATCTGATGCTGGCTATGATCTATCTTGCTCATATTCATTTCAGCATGTGCACTATGATCCATGGCAGGTTGTGAGGATGTTGCAGCGTTCACCTGTTGCTGTGGCATCTGGTGCTGACTATGCTCCATTTCGCCCATTTTCATTTGACCATGCAAGCCATGATCCATGCCCATGTCTTCCATGGTCAATAAAGCACGCGGACGTGCTTTGGGAATCTGGACACTGGCCGGACGGGTCAGCATTTCATTCTGCAATGAGCCGATGGCAAAACCAGAACGATCGATCGACTCTGCTTCAATTTGATAATGTGCCTGTTTTGGCTCGACCAGCACATCATAAGTTTCTGCGGTACCAATACGGAACTCATCTACAGGAATAGGCTTTACTGGCTGTCCATCAGCACTGACCACGGTCATTTTCAGGTTGGGAATACGTACATCAAAAAACGACATCGCCGATGCATTGATAAAACGTAAACGAACCTTTTCTCCCGCTTTAAAAGCACCGGTCCAGTTTTGTTGCGGGGTCTTCCCATTGACCAGAAAGGTATAACCCGTGACATCGGACAAGTCCGTTTTCAGCATGCGCATCTGGTTCCACATCGAGCGATCTTGCCAGGTTGCTTTTAACCCTTGTTGCTTGAACTGTTTCCAGACGTCACCGACTGTTTCACGCTGGTTCTGGTAATACTCGGCTGATTTCTTCAGATTTGCCATGATCTTGTCGCTTTTGGTGTCATGGAAATCAGACAACATCACCACATAATCACGCTCCGCTTGTTCATGGGCCGCGACAGGCTGTTTTCCTTTGGGATAAATCACCAAAGGACCATATAAACCATCCTGTTCCTGCCCCTTGCTATGTGCGTGATACCAGTAGGTTCCGTTTTGGCGAACCTTAAAACGGTACTCAAAACTGCCATTCGGCTTAATGCCTTTGAAACCGTTAAAGCCTGGTACACCGTCCATGAGCCCGGGTAAAAGCAGACCATGCCAATGTAAAGAAGTATCTTGATCTTTGAGCTGGTTATGAACATGAATGACAGCTTCATCCCCCTCCTCAAACTCAAGTAATGGGGCAATAAATTTGCCATTTACGGTAATACGTTGCACTGGTTTACCCGTCACATTGACAGTACCCTGATTAATATTGAGATGATATTCCTTAATTGCAGCCACACTATAAGGTGCAAACAATAAGCTTAGGCTAGCGACAACGCCAGCATATATTTTTGAGGACATGATGATTTCCTAATCTGTTAACTTTAAAAATGCTCAGCTCCCTTTTCACAAAGAGCAAGAGCCTGCAAAGACAGATCAGGTTCTAGGTGGGCGTAAGATCTCTTGCCAATAGCCTGCCAGATGCCGCGCCTGATAATCCGTATGGATATGCGTACTCAGCTCTAAAAATGGCGAAGCAGAAAGGCTTGGGGTATTGTGGTCTAAAGCGAAATTGATGCTTTGACAATGCGAGGTACTATTACAATCCTGACAATGCAGATGGTCCTGCATTTGCCCGTCATGACATTGACCGGGACTCATGCGATCTGCATGTGAGCTTTGTGCAGAATGATGTTGCATCATTTGCTGATCATGACAGGATAAGCTTGAAACCGTAGATGAATGATGAGAATGAAGCTCTTGAACTGCTGCAACAGCCGCACTGCTGCCCCCAATGAAAAAGATCATCAGGAATACAAACCACAGATGTCTGTATTGCTTGCGAAATTGCACTAAGGGTTCCTTGTTTCCATCAATTCAGGTGATTGAATATGCCTAGCATAATTTCTTTCTGCTTTATGCACAATGATCTCACTGTTTAAATTCTTATCACACCATTCAAAATCATCATGCTTTTGCTGTTTTATTGGTCACTCCAACCACTTTCACTCATTGCGCAAAAATAGTGCAAAATAAATAAGTTAGCGCATAAAAAAAGGACAAAAACCTGTCCTTTTTCCATTATTTTGCTGCCAATATAAACATCTGAAATCATTTTGTTTATTTTAACAACATCCTATCCACTTGGTTATCAACACGGTTATCCACCCAGTTATAAACAAAGTTATCCACATGCCTGGGTGAAAAATAGGATGAAAACACTAAACTTCTGTTGCGCCAACTTGAGCCAGCTCTGCACGCATTTGGTCAATCACGGCTTTATAGTCTGGTTGACCAAAAATTGCTGAACCCGCAACGAACATATCCGCACCCGCCTCGGCAATCTCACGGATATTGGCAGGACCCACACCACCATCAACTTCCAGACGGATATCACGACCACTGGCATCAATAATCTGACGCGCCTGACGTAATTTATCCAAAGTCATCGGGATGAATTTCTGTCCGCCAAAGCCTGGGTTTACGCTCATCAATAAAATCTGGTCGACTTTATCCAGCACATAATCAAGGTAATGTAAGGGTGTCGCCGGGTTAAAGACTAAGCCCGCTTTTGCACCACCCGCCTTAATGAGTTGCAAAGAACGGTCAATGTGATCGGTTGCTTCCGGATGGAAAGTAATGATTTCTGCACCCGCTTCAATAAAATCACCAATCATGCGATCCACAGGCGAAACCATCAGATGCACATCAATAGGTGCTTTAATCCCGTAGTTTTTCAGTGCTTTACACACACCTGCACCAAACGTCAGGTTGGGTACATAGTGGTTATCCATCACATCAAAATGTACAACGTCTGCACCTGCAGCTAGAACTTTTTCCACCTCTTCACCTAAACGCGCAAAATCAGCAGATAAAATCGAAGGAGCAATCAAATAAGGCTTGGACATGGATGACCTGGCAAACTCTGAGAAAAATGATAAGGCGATTATAGCAAATTCAGTCCACTTAGGGCTGTTACAAAGTCATTATTCAAGCATTGCAAACTTGCAACAACGCGTTGCATCTCAACTATTTTTATCTGCCTTATGCTTTGTTATGTTAGTTAATGAAATAAGAGGAAGAAAAGCAACATGAATAGCAGCACCAATATCACGACGACTGAAGGAAAACGCATCAGTAAACGTTTGCTTAATCACTGGAAGCATAAGTTTGAAGTTGCAGAAACGGAAACAGAGACAAAAATCTTTATGCCTACTGCAACCGTTACCCTTACACCGCATGAACAGCATTTGGCGGTGCTGATCGAAAACCAGCAAGAAGATGTGGCACATCTCGAACAGGTGGTGATCAATCACTTAAACCGTATGGCACAGCAGGAATTTGTGGCTGAATGGCAGCACAATTAACAAGAAGCTCAACATGAGCTTCTTTTTTATCCCGCTACTTTTTCAAGCTGAATGGCGTGGAACTGGAGATGATCATCAATAAAACTTTGAATAAAGTAATAGCCATGATCATAGCCTTTGTGTAGACGTAAAGTGAGCGGTTGCTTCGCCTCAAGACAGGCCTGTTTGAATTTCTCGGGATTCAACTGAGCAAAGAACTGATCATCCAGTCCCTGATCAATCAGGATTTCTTCAAATAACCCACCTTTCTGCTGTACCAGCGCGGTCGCATCATGTGCCGCCCACTGCTGCTGATCCGATCCCAAATATTGGCCAAATGCCTTTTCGCCCCACGGGCAAATACTGGGTGCGCAGATTGGTGCAAAAGCCGATACCGATTTGAATTGATCCGGATATTTAAAGGCTAAGGTCAATGCACCATGTCCGCCCATGGAGTGACCAAAAATTCCGACCTGATTTTCAGCCACCGGGAATTCTTGTAAAACATGTGCATAAAGCTCATCAACCAGATAAGACTCCATTTGATAATGCTCAGCCCAAGGTTGTTGGGTGGCATTAATATAAAAGCCAGCCCCTTGCCCAATATCCCAATGATCACCTTGTGCAACATCGTCACCACGCGGAGAAGTATCAGGTGTAATTAAAATCAGGCTGAGTCGGGCCGCCATGCGTTGTGCATGCGCTTTAATCGCAAAGGTGTCTTCAGTACAGGTTAAGCCTGCAAGATAAAACAGGGCTGAACATGCTTTGCCTTCCAGAGCAGCAGGTGGCAAATAGACACCGACTTTGGTGCTGCCTTTCAGATGTTGAGAATCAAGTTGATAAATACGTTGCTCACCCTCAAAACAACGGTTTTTTTGCAGTAACTGCATGTTCATCATCCTGTGTTTTTGTAATGTCTGTTGATGCAATATTTTGTGTCGGGAACAGATACGGTTCAAGCTGTGGCAGCATCAGTTCCATATTACGGCCCATCGACCATTGCGGTTCAGAGGGTTCAACACCTTGTGCCACTTCCCACTTGGTTACAGTCTGTTTGGCCTGCTCAAAGGCTTTCTTCATTGAAGATTGTTCGCGCATTGCCAGATCAAAAAACGCCCGACCAAAATAAGTATAGTCTGCTTCGTTATTACAGCCAAAAGAAGTTTTATCTGCCGCAGAAGCAGTAATGATTAAGGTATCCGGTGATTGTAAAGCCGGAATAAAACTGCCCGAATAGCAGGCTGAAATCACAATCACACGCCAGCGAATCCCAGATTTATCCAGCGTTTCTCTTAACCATTTTGGATCAACCTGATCCAGATCCAGCGGTGCATTTTCAATTTCAAAATGATTCCGCTCACCATGCGATGTCATATACAAAAACAAGACATCACTATCACGATTCATTTGCTGACCAATACGGCGTAACGCCAGTTCCATGCTGGTTTTCGATGCGATTGGCACTTCTAAACGTGTAGCTGGGTTATTGATGAGCATGATGGAACGCCCAAAGGTGCCAAAACGGGTATCGAACTGTTCTCTGATGCGTTCAATTTCAGACTTGAATACATCCACATAGCTATCACCCGCCACACCCATAAAATACCAGTGGCTTTGGGCAATATCGCCATACTGAATCTGATCCAGTGCCTTATCCAGCAAATGGCTTTGCGCATAAAAAGCATCTTCGGCAAAACTTGGCGGGGTCTGCTCCACTTTCCAGATCGGCTGATCCTTCACGGAAAGCTGCCATACCACCATAGTTGCAATGGTTGCCACAAAGACCAGTGCACGTTCCCACCACGGCCAGTTGAGAGCACGTGAAAACACCCAGATCACGGCCAGACTTTGCCAGACAAATAGTCCAACAAACAGCGGTGGCAAGAAACCGTTATAGATACTGTCAGGAATAAAATTCAAATAACCGTTAGAACCCAGATACTGGATAATGCATTGTAACAGCAGAATATTGGTATCAAGCACTAGCCACAATAAGGCAGGCACCAGCATCAAACGTGGCTGATTCATCCGTTGCGAAAGAAAAATACCCACGATCAGGGCAATAAAAGGCCATAGTGCATAGCCGATCAAGCCTTGGGAATTAAACTCCCCCATTTGTCCGGCCACCAGCCAGCTATACAGCGAGTTGGTACAGCCGCCGAGAATTCCCCAGAGAATCAGCTGGGTAATGGATGGATGTACAACCTGTAAGGAACGGCGAGACCCGAGGAACAACCACATTCCAGCAATTTGGTTACTTTTAAAATCATGCCAGAGATTAATGGACGGTTTGAGGTCTATCATAAAATTCTTCGGGAGTTTCTCTTTTCAAGCCTAAACTGAAAATATGCCATCCTAATATTTGAATGTGCAGTACTTTTCCTAAAAGACGCAATGCGTGACTGTAGTGTAAGCTCGACAAGAATTTTTTAGCAATCATGCTTTTGCACTATATCACAAAACTTTACCGAGCATTGACGCAAGCCAAACAATCATTTGAATCTGATTTAGAATTAACCTTTTGGAAAATATGCATCAAAACGGCAAGCATCACCTAACCATTGGTGATCAGGACTTTGATCTGCCAGATAAACCGCATGTCGGGGGCGTTTTACAATCACCCGTTTAGCAATCTGGCTGGCCAGATGCAAGAGTTGATCGCCAATATCCATTTCCCCATCTTCAGGCAACAACAGATGTAATAACTGCATTTGCTTCTTGACCTGAGCCTGTTTTTTTACTGCTTGCTGGTTCTGATCCCGTTGCGGAAACATCGGATCCAGATACACCACATCGACCTGCTCACCGTGCTGGATCAGTTGTTGCAAATAGCTGTTGGAATCGGCATAGATCAGTTGAATACGCGACATGAACGATTGTAAAAATGGATCTTGCTCGGCCTGTGCTTTGGTATATTCCAGTAACACAAACAGGATCGGATGGCGCTCCACCAGCCGGACTTCAGCACCCAAATAGGCCATCAGTAAACTGTCATGCCCCAAACCTGCGGTTGCATCGATCAAGCTTGGCTTTTCCCCCAGTTGGCAAGCTCTGGCAATCATCTCTGACTTTAAGCTGGCTCTTTTTAAACGGGGAATCTCGGCACGCCAGTCCGGTTGCATTTTCATGCCGTTGGCAGCTAGGCTAAGCCCATCACTATCAATGACCAAAGCCATCGCTGGATTCAAACGTAAAAAACGGGCATTGATCTTTTCAACCGCTTGACCGTTCAACTGAACCTTTAATTCAGCCAAGCGGCTTTTCAGTTGCTGAAATGCCTGTTCATATTCCGCTTGATAGTAACACTGCATCTGCATTACCAGTGCACCCAACCTGTCCACCACGTCGCCAGGATAAACAATCCAAATACGATACGGTAATAGGCAAAAGCGGTGAAGTCATGCTTGGACACATAACGAATCAAGGCACGGATCACCACCAAGGCAGAAATGAAAGCAACAATAATACCGACGGCTAATACCAGCATGTCATTGCTATGCAATTCATGACGCATCTTGTACATATCCAGCAAGCCCGCGCCCATCAGTACAGGGATGCCCAAGAAGAATGAGAATTCGGCTGCGGCTTTACGAGATACCCCCAAGAATAATGAACCAATAATGGTTGACCCTGAACGTGAAGTTCCTGGAATCAAGGCCAGACACTGGATCAGACCAATTAAAGTCGCTTGCTTAAAACTCAGATCATCCACTTCTTTGGTAACGATCTGATGCGGGCGACGTTCCGCCCATAAAATGATAAAACCACCGACAATCAAGGCAATCGCAACAGTAATGGCATTAAATAAATAGGCTTTAACCACATCACCAAAAGTCAGGCCAATAATCACAATTGGAATAGAGGCGATGATCAGGTTCAGACTCAGACGGCGGCCCTGTTCCTGTCCTGTGAGCGCACCAATTAGCGCGCCCCACAATTTGCCCCAATACTCATAAATCACCGCAGCAATTGCACCAATCTGCACGGCGACAGCAAACATATCGCGCTTTTCAATGGTCCAGAAATCAAGCAGTTGACCTGATAAAATGAGATGTCCTGTGCTTGAAATGGGCAGGAACTCGGTAATCCCCTCAACCAAGCCCATAATTGCTGCTTTAAATAGCAATAAAAGATCCATAATTAACCTTAATTCGCCTTACCTTGTTCTGGAATTTTTTTCCACGCATCATCACGCAAATACACGGGCAATGCCTGCTCAGCATCAACCCATTTTTGCTGTGCCGCATATACACGGGCAATGGTCGCAATATCCTGTGCCGTTGCCTTAATCTGTACCCATGCGGTGTTTTCAGTGGAAGCCTCAGCGGAGTCTATTCCTGTTGGCTTAATTAATTCTGAACCCGAGCCAATCGGCGTAAATTTGCAATACGCAGCTGCTTGCTCGTAATTCATTAATTTTTCTTCATCCAGCGCCTGCATTATGCCCTGCTCATCCAGACTGAAATTCGCGATATACAATTCCTGCATACGCGCATCCAGAACCGCGGTGACTTGCGCTAAACCTGTAACACGATAAGCGGCCTGTGCCAGAGACTGTAAGCTGGAAACTGGAATCACCGGTAAATCCTGTGACCAAGCCAATGCCTGTGCAACAGCGGCATTAATTCGCACCCCGCTAAATGAACCCGGGCCCCGGCTAAACGCAATTGTCGATAAATCAGCAAGTTGACTTTGTGTCTGTAATAGAGCTTGTTCGATTAAGGGCAAAATGGTTTGCGTTTGTGCTTTCGGTCGGTCATCCAACTGAAAGTAGAGTTCTTGAGTATCATCAATCAATGAAACAGAACACTGCTCATTTGCAGATTCCAATGCCAGCAACTTCATGCAAAAACCTTAGCCCGAAACAGATAAAAAACGTCGAGTATCATACTCCACTCAAACGCGATAGGCGAGTTATTGGCTTTTTTATCTCCATAAAAAGCCAAGCATAAACTTGGCTACATGAAGGCTTGATTTTTAAACGTCCATTAAAAAGTAAAAGCTTCCAGATTTAAAAAGTTTTTGTAATGTTCAGCATAATGCAAGGCACTTAAACGCAAGCGTGCAGCGCCCTGTTCATCCAGTGTTTTCACCACTTTTCCTGGTGAGCCCATCACCACAGAATTATCTGGAATAATCTTTCCTTCTGGGATCAGCGCATTGGCACCAATAATGCAATTCTTACCAATCACGGCATTATTCAAAATCACCGCATTCATGCCAATCAGCGAATTATCACCAATCGTACATCCATGTAACATTACCTTATGCCCGACCGTCACATACTCGCCAATAGTCAACTCGATGCCGGCGTCGGTATGTAAAACTGCATTTTCCTGAACATTCGAGAAATCACCAATCCGTATCACGCAATTATCGGCACGCACCACGGCGCCAAACCAGATACTGACCTGCCGACCAAGTTCTGCTTGGCCAATGACAGTAGCCGTTGGTGCAACCCAGCCATCCCAAGGTTCATATAAAGCTTTCGGACTCAATCCCTGATAGGTATACATCATGATTAAAAACTCTTAAAAAAATTAGAACTTTGCAATACCAAAGTGAGGTGGATTCACCAAGAAAGGCCAGCTTTTTTGATAGCCTAGTCCATATTGAAATAATGACACCAGCATCCGCGCAGTCAGCCCCCAGACCACTTCACTGTCTACCTGCATGCTCGGGAAATATAATGATTGTCGGGCTAAACGCACTTCATAAGGTAAAGGTGGAGCATCAATCAGTTCTTGTAACGGAACAAAGAAAATCCGGTCAATCTCGGTCGGCTGGGCAATCAGTTCGACCTGCGCTGGAATCAGCCCGACAATCGGCTTAACAGATAGGCCACTACGCGCCCGCTGAATTGGCAAGTCACCCAAGAGCTTTACATCGAAGGGATTCAGTGCGGTTTCTTCTTGTGCTTCACGGAGCGCCACCACAATATTACTGGTATCGCTTGGATCACGCTTCCCTCCTGGAAAGGAAACCTCCCCTGCATGTTGCGATAACTGCATCGAACGACGGGTGAGCAAGACTTTAGGCTGACTTTCCTGGGTAATCGCAATCAATACAGCAGCATCCGCCTGCTGGATTCGTTTGGAAAAACGTAACCGTTGTTGTAAAAGCGCGATTAACGATGGTTCTTCCATCTCAATTATCTCTTGTTCTCATTTTCCTTAATCAGCATCATAGCCGAATTTTTAGCTGCAATCATAGATCATGATGCGAAGTCATCAAAATTCGGTTATGCTGAGTTATCTCTACGGCTGATGATAATTATGAGCTTTTGCGTTGCGTGTGGACATCAAACTGAAGCAAAAATTCCACTGGGTGATCATAAATCACGATTGGTCTGCACACATTGCGGCAACATTCATTATGAAAATCCCAAAGTGATTTGTGGTGCATTAGCCCTGTGGGATGATAAAGTTTTACTGTGCCGCCGCGCCATTGAACCCCGCTATGGCCTCTGGACTTTACCTGCAGGCTACATGGAATTATTTGAAACCATGGAACAGGGGGCAGCACGCGAAACCCGAGAAGAAGCTGAAGCCGAAGTTGAAATCGAACAATTGTATTGTATGTACAATATCCCGCGTATTGGACAGATTTATGTGCTGTTTAAAGCTTTGTTAAAACAAGGACAGTTCGGTGCCGGTGAAGAAAGTATCGAATGCCGCTTATTCGAAGAACATGAAATTCCATGGAAAGAACTGGCTTTCCCAAGTGTAGAACAAACACTCAGACATTATTTTGCTGATCGTAAAAGTGGTCAATTCCCTCCGCATTTAGAAACACTCGGCACACGCCTGGACCATACCGGCTAAATAAAAAAGACCGCATTACCGCGGTCTTTTTTTATTGTGACTGTTGTTTAAGATTTTATCTTAATCGCATTACAGGCTGGAATATTCTGATCTGCAATCTTAATAGATACGGTACCAGAATAACGTTTTGCTAAAGCACGCTCTTCATCAGTTGGTTTAATATATTTATTTTTTTCAGCATCCTTTAAATTATCATATGTCGTATTATAAATAAGTTGATAAGCTGCATAAGTATTTGACCAATTTGCTGTTTCATTGAGGAAATTAGTCAAATTAATTCCATTGGCTTGTCCCGCCAACAGATTGTGAATATTGATTTTTGCGCCTGTTCCAGCCGTTAGATTCAAACCAAAAATAGCCCCATCTACATTTCCAAACTTTGGATTTGATAAAATCATCCGTACCACAAGTGACTTATCGACCGCACTAAATTCAGTTGCTGAAGTCGTACCAATACGATATTGAATTTGATCATTACTATCGGTGATAGTTCCATCACTATTCACAGATTTGACCGTTCCACAAATTCCAGACTTATCCGTAGCTGTTGCATTTGCTTTTATGTCTGTACGAATATCCCCCTTTTCATCAATGACAATACCGATATCTACAGCAGGAAATTCATTATTTTGAAATTTAAAGTTTAAAGTTGCATATAAAGGAAAAATGTACTGTTGTTTTGACTGAACGTTTGCTTCAGTTTTGAAGATATCTTTTGACAAATAACTCGAAGGATTTACTCGAATAATATCAATTCTCCCCTTATAAGTCTCCCCTGCAATTGTTTGTTGCCATGCGCCTAATAGTTTAGGATCAACGGAGTCACTGTCTTTAAGTTTGTTTAATTGCTTATATATACGTTCTGTACCTGCTATTGCCGTTCCATTAATCAATTGCCCTTGCGTCAACAATAAGTCTTCAGACTTTTCATTATTCAGACTAAAACGTAAAGGTTGTTCGGGTTTAATGAATTTATCAATTTGATTAAACCATAGGTTTTGTGCATTCACCTGTATTTTTTGTGGTTTAACTTTGGTTGTTAAAACATAAGGAAAAACTATTTTATCTACAATAGCGGCAGGACCTCGCCATTGTTGACCATAGCCCAAAATATAGCCTTGACGATCAGAAATGAGTAAGAAACCGCCCATAGAATGAAGTAGGTTATCAGTAGCTTGTGTGCAAGCATTATAGTCGTCTCTGTTACATCCAAAAAAGCCATCGCCAGTCGCGCTTGCAATAGGGTTGTCACCAGTTTGTTTTGCAAAAGGTGCATCCGCCTGCCATACCCCAGTATTTGACAAATTTAATAAATCAGTTAATAAAGCTAAAGCTTGTGCATCTGAAACCTGCTCAACATTTAGCCAAGGCTTTAGAATTTCAACATATTCTCCGCTAATAAACTCTTGTGTGCCAATATCCTTACTAATATCAATCAATTGATTTTTTTTGTCTTTACTCAGTTCTATAGGCTGAATATCACCAATGACATTATCACCATTTTCAGCTCCCAAACTCTGCAATATTTTAATTAAAGCAACTGCTACACGAGTTGTATCATCGCTCATATTTAACGTAGTCGGCTTTTGACCTGTCATTGCAATGGCTAAATCGATAAGACGTATTCTTGGTGGTATCGCCATTTTTGTTTTAGAGATCGTATCTAAGTTAAGCGTACCTAAATTAATTTTACGGGCACCCTCCCCTTGAATATAAAAATTGATACTATCACCTAACTTACAGGCACCTGTAACAATATTCCCTTCCAGTTTTGTTGCGAAATGATTGAATTTATCAGTACTACAATCAAAGTTAAGTCCAGTAACAGGATAATCCATCACAAATCGTAAACAATTATCTGCTGTTATAGCGCAACTGGTATTTGAAGTGACTCCTTCAACGCCTTTGGTTGGGTCTTCATTAATCTTGGCACTTTCACCACCACAACCATGTAACATCACTGCAAGCGTAGATACTGCAAAAGGTAATAATATTTTCTTATTCATACATTTTAATCCTGTTAATGCTTATTTTAAAGCAGAGATCCTTATCTGACCTTGATTTGATAGTTCGCTTTCAGGCACATCAATTGCAGAAGCGAGTGGTGTCATCATCATATACTCAGCTTTTGGAGGAATTTTTACCACCCCCTGAATTGCTGAGTGTTGCAGCAGTGTGGTGTTCACCAGATTATTTTTAAATCCACTTACCGCCTCCTGCGCACAGCCCTTTTCATCTAAAAAGACCACCAAAGGCCAATAATAAACAGGTTTCTCATTACTAGAAGCGTAAGAAGCAATTTGCATATATTCCACAGAATGATCCAGCTTAACCACCTCGTATTCAAATTTTTCTTTTAAAGGCTTCCTCGGCCAAACACCGACTTCCTTTTTAGGGGTTAAGGTCTTGATTGATTTTTTATAATCTTTTAAGAAACAACGATCATTTTCAAACGTTGCTGCCAAATCCTCTGCAGATAAACGAATATAAGTACTGGATAAAACAATTGGTGCTTCAGGCTTAGGATTGCGATTCAACAATCTATTCAGCATCGACTGGTTTACACCTTTTTTACGCTCAATTGTTTCCATACGACCCGTCCCATCTGGCATGGTATAAAAACGTTTCTTGCCATCAAGGTTAAATTCTTGATCTTCTAAATACTCATTATTTACGTATTCCACACCATCAATTTTCGAAACAGGAGCTCCCGTAGAAGTTTCAATATTCGCGGTTTCAACTGGCTGCGGGCTTTTTACCACCGCTTTTTTATTCGGCTTTTCCGGTGTTAAAAGTGGTTTAGTCGAAATAGTAGGATCAATATCAGCAGATTGTGACTTCTGCGCTGATATCACTTTAGGTAGAACTGTTTCTGCTGCAGATGGCTGCGGTTGTTGTTTAATCTTTTCTACTGTTTTTACTTGTTTAGGTGATACAGGTGCAATGATAGGAGGATGAGAAACATTCAACTCTGTATCTTGTTTGTGTAGTGCAGGTGCTTTAGGCACTACCATCGCAGGAACTGGCTTGGAAGGAGCAACCTCTTTATCTTGCTGCTCTTTCTTCACCACAACTGTTTCCACTTTTTCTACTTTCTCAACCTGTCCTATCTTCTCCTGCTTTTGCTGAACTGGCATGGTTTTTACAGGCTGAGATTGTTTTTTCTGAGGAATAATCATTGGCCGACCATCTGGGCCAATGATTGTATAGAAACCCTCTTCTGCATATACAGCTCCTCCGCTTGTCAAAACGACGAACATGGTCACGAGCAGAGGCTGTTTAATCATTTTATACATTACCATTTTGTTCTGTAGTTAATACCAAGCAAGGTGACTTTGGTATTGGTTTTTACATTTAGGCCTGCATAAGGGTTTAATAGGATATTACCAACCCCGGTCTGGTTCGATAAACTACTGGTATTAGCTGGAATATCATCCCGGCTGCGTAAAAAACCTAGTGACAAATCCAGATCGGTATCCTGATCAAAACGGTAACCAACACCTAGACCAAATAACTGTGCATTGTTAATCGGTACCATGGTATTTCGTTTGTCATCAGGAATAGAACTGGTACGAGGTTCATATCCCATTCGTAATTTCAAACGATCAGTTGCAGAATACTCAAAACCGATCCCCCAGCGCCAAGAGGATTGAAATTTTAGCGGTAAAGCGAGTGACCGGTCTGTTACATCATTGGATAGTAACTTGGCCACTTTCAGTAAGGAAATTTGTCGATCAAATTCAAATTTAAATTTATCCCAAGCCGAGAAATCTGTCCAACCAACGTCAAAATTCATTTGTAAGTCTGGGAATATCTTATATTTGATCCCTGCTTTAAAGTGCTGTGGGTATTTAAAATCCATCGCAACCAACCCTGACTCAACATCAGGCACATAGCCAGGCAAGCCCAGAATCGCAGCAAGAATCTGCCCTGTTGCAGATGAGTTTAATCCGGCAACCAGCTGTTGCGGAGCCACAGCATTATTAATTAAATATTTGCCTTTTAGCCGCATTTTGGCCTCACTTTGATAGACCATACCAAAGCTAAAGTCATCAGTTGGTTCCCAAAGTAGACCAAGGTTATAACTTGGACTTAATGACTGTTCTAGAGAAACATCCATGGCTCCCATTTTATTAAACGGGTTCATACCCTCTTTGGCATTACAGATACCAAATAATAGTAAATCGGTAATAATATCGCCGTTGTCTTTAAATGGCCGACAAACAACGTCATCAACCATTCGTAATACGCCAATCATTTCATTCGGGAAACGTAAATCTGTCTTCAAGGCTATCGCCTGATAGGACATACCAAACGACGCGCCGAGTGATAGATGATCGTTGACCTGATAACCAAAAGATGGCGATAAATAGGTAATACGTTCTAAGGCAACTTGTTGCCCCATATAGTTACTGGGGTTGCCATCTTCCGCACCAAAACCGGCAACTAAAGGTGCATACACTGCTGTTGCATAGGTTACTTTGGAACCAGGGGGTTTATATGAAATACCTGCTGTTGGTGCAACTAAAGGCGAGTTAGGACCTAAATCAACAATTTTCTTTAAAACAGGAATGTAAATACTGGCATATTCCACATCCCCGTGTACTGTACCTTTAAAGTCTGTACAAATATTGGAATCAATTTCAGGCCCATCATTACAAACTAGCGGATCATCTGAATAACCAAAAACGTTATAACCGGCAGGTGCCGAATAATCACGTTTGATGGCGAAATTTGCCAAAATACCTTGCACATCGGTTTGTAAGCCATCAAGCTTTGCAAGCGCTGCAGGGTTAAAATGCACTGCACTAATACCTGGTGGGTCTGCCGTTACAGCGTTCCCCAAAGCAAGCGACCTCAAGTCTACAGATAAGTCTTGTCCTAACTGTGCATTGGCAACAGTAGATAAACCAGCGAAACACATGGCTATCGTTAAAGGACATAATTTAAGGTGTTTCACCATTACATCTCCTTAACGAATTTTTTTGCCAAAACCTATAATATCCAATGGGAAAGATAGTCCAAGTGACACATCTGGCGCATCTTCAGTTAAGCCAATACCCACCGTACCATTGACAATCGTTTCAGGAGAAACACGTACCCCTAAAGCAAAAGACAGCATGGCACTACTCTGGTCCCCTGATTCGTAACTCTCATCTTCTTTAAAGTAGAATTTGGCGCCTGTATTAAAGCTTTGTTGGTATGACATGGTCAGTGACACATCATAGTTAAAGGAGTAAGCAAAACCAAAAGCAAAGCCGCCACTCACCCCAGGATCAAAACTCTCTAATATTCTTCGACCTCTCACCTGATCTAAACCTGACTCTTTAAAGCCATAATTGACTGATACAGAACTAAATAACACAACGGGATCAATGTACTTACGGGTACTAGCGCCAACCCCAACTGAGTAGTAACCTTTACCTGTCGAAAGTTCATCAATGCCAATTTCATAAGGGCTATCACCCGTTTTGGTCGATAAACTTCCAAATAATACCAAAGGCAAACGTCCCTGTTTTAAGGGAAATGGCTCCCAACGAGCGCCAAAGTTAATATCACCTAAGCCTGCTGCAGTTTTATCTTTTAATAATTCTTTTTTTGCCACTAAAGGTAAAGATGCGGATAAGGTTAAATTATCCAGTAATCCGTACTGCACCGTAAAGGTATTGGTTAAGGTATGATTGGCATCCTCTTCAAATCTTAGGTTATTTAAGCTGCCATTATCCATAGAGGCATCGACACGAGTATCACGATAATAAGTGTAATCAATGTCATAGTAAGATGAAAAAACACCTTTTTTGATTAATGAGTATTGGCGCTCATTCGAGGTGAATACTTCTTGCAAATTGGTTTCTTGAGTCGCATCCGTTTCTTTTTTCTGTAATGCACTGGCAGCCTGATCGGCCTGACTACTTTCCCCCGCTGACGCAACAGGGCTTGCTGCTGTCTCTTCTGTAGGTGTGACGGTCTCCGTCTTTACAGTTGCTGCCTCATCTGTTTGAGGTACCGCCGCTTCAGCTACAGGTTGCTCTTCTGCTGCGTAAAGTGTTGATGTGATTGCGCCTAAACTCAACGCCAGCACAGTCATCTTCATCCATGTATGATTCATTTTACTTTGTATCCTATTACATTAATTTTACTGATTTTTCTTCACTATTTCCGCTTGTAATATAAGCGCATATACGTGGTAATTGGCTGGTTATAAGTATCTGATGTAGAATTGGTATCCAGTACCCTACGCATTGTTGATCCTTTATCTGCAAGTTTCTCAAATTGCTGTATTGGATATTGAATGTCCGCAAGGGCATATCGATTTACAGTTGCATCTTCCACATGACGCATATCCGAATCTTGAAGTGCCAATAAATTCTTTTGGTATTGTTGAGGTATATCAACAATAAATAATGTATTGTTATCCCAGATTTCTCTAAACCGAATTTCGTCAAAACTGATATTCCCTAGGGCTGGATCAGCGACATAAACTCTTCCATCTTTATATGCTTTATATACTACAAAATGTTTAAAACCAGCATAGGTAATAGGAACAATTGCAGGTTGTTTTAATGCAGTTAGGTCAGAGAACTCACCACGATACCCTCCACTTGTTAAGCCCAAAGCTGAGACGAAACGTTTCATATCTAACAGAGAGAAACTGCGGCGCTCAATGATACGTTGATACTCACCATATTGAAGCAAGCCCGTCATCGTCTGTTGTTCGGTTAAGCGTAAACCGCCATAACCATTTAATAACGTGGTTAAGGCTGCCGAGCCGCAACTATAATCATAAGCTTGACGTACAATTCCTCTGAATTGATCTTCAACAGCAGGCTTAATCACCACAGCTTCGCGATGATTACGAGTAAAGGAAGGATTACGGGAATCGAGAGTTTCTGTGTAATGCACAGTCCCCTCTGGCTTTTTCTCAATTTCAAAGGCTTGCGTTGTAAAGTAATACATCAATGCTGAGCCTAAAGCGATCTCTAACATAAGTCTCTTTTTCTAACTATGGCACAACTTGCCTTATTCGTTTTATTTTAGTGTTTAAAAACACTACATCCCTGTCTGTTGAAGATACCTTTTTTTATAGAAAAAAACAGCTTTTTTTTAGTTTTTTTTGACGAAATGTAATAAAAAATAGAATTAAGTAAAGTTTTAATAATCTATTGTGATTAACACAACATATCTAAATTTTTATTTTAAAATAAGTAGTTAAAATAAAAAAAGCGCACATTGTGCGCTTTTTTTTAAAGAAATTTAGTGACCAGAAATTGTGATCATAGAACCTTTTACGTTTGCAGTACCGTTGTTATAGTAAGTTTGTAGGCCTTGTACTTCAACGTCACCGATTGACTTAGCTTCTTTACTGCCTAAATGTACACCCTTAATGTATACATCAGTTGCTGGAGTTGAAGCGCCTGAACCTGTAATGATACGTAAATAACCATTACTTGTATCATCTTTACCTACCACACTCACTGCTGCATTCACAGTTAAATTACCGCTTGCTGGTGTAGTACCTGCTGGTGCATCAGCAACTTTGATACTGTCAAGATAAATTTGACCTGCAGCACGGTTACCCGTAGTACCATCACCTGTACCTAGCTTCGTCGAGCTATCTACGATACCAAGATCTTTAAGCTCTAGACCACCCTGCATTGTTGTATTCAATACAATCATTGCACCTTGTGGAGCAGCACCCAATTGGATATTTGCGCTTGTTTTACCTGTTTTAACCGTTAAACCAGATAAAATCGCGTTGTAGTTTGCAGCATCATTACCACGGCGAACTGAAGTTGTACTCTCAGCATTTGAACCAGAAACACCAATTTCCCCCACATAAATATCAAGGCCAGAAACCGCTGCTGCAACATTCAGGAATGCACCATTGGTACCCGTCCCTTTATCTGTGTCAATCACTAAGTCAGCAAGGTTATGAGATGCCAAAGCACGAGTAGTATCCAGTGCATCACCAGTTGCATTCATTGGTGCTGTAATTACAATACCGTTTGTTGCTGTCGCACCAGTACCATTTCCTTTGATAACAATTGCACCAGCTGTACCTGTACCACCAGCAGCTGTCGCTAAACCATCGTTATCATGAATTAAAACTTTTTCGATTTCGATTTTAGAGATACCAATACCGATATTAAGACCATCTTGACCTGTTGCAGCGCTTAGTGCAGCATCATCCATTGACTGCATAGCCATTGCATTTGCGCTAATCGCCATTGAAGAAACTAAAACAAGTTTAGTAAACATTTTCATTGAGCACTCTCCCAAGAGCATTTATTTTTTGACTTTCACTACTCTAAACTGTCCACGGTCGTTTTTTTATTAATGACAACTAGAACTTCCAATCCTTGAGTAGTTCGCTTAGCAATTACTAAATTACCTGTTTGTTATTTTATGTTCAACTCCTGTTAACTGCTTTTTAAGTACAACCCGACAAACGGCATATAATTCACCCACATTCTTATTTTGACAAATTGATTTTAAGCTACTGTAAATTATATTTATTTTTTATTTTCATCTACAATAATGCAGATAAATAGATTAATCATTGGCCATTTATCCCCTCATGAGGTTATGGTTACAAGTGTATACAAAAATGCGTTTTTCAGTATTTGAGTGACTATCCTATCAATCTACCTCCTAAAGCAAAAATCAGTTCGTATTCTTACCACTGAATTGCTGGTTTTTTACGTCATCAGATTATAAATGTCAGTCCAGTGTTTTTGGATGTAGTACAATTCCTTCCATCAAATGTATCTGTAAGTATTTCCGTTTTTATGTCTTATTTTCAGCAAAAGCTTAACACGCAACTCACCTCTGCATTTGACCTTCTTGCACAACTGTATGAATTAACAGGTTTAGTCTACTTATATGACCAAAACACCCCCATTATTGCCTTTTTACCGCAAGAATTTTTAATTTTCCAACAATCCGAATTAAAGCAATTTCAACAAATTCAATTTAATCAATATCAAATAACATCTGAAGCGTCATTACTTACCGCATTCTCAAAGTTTAAGCCCCCCTCAGAGACATCTGATAGCGTCGCGTTTAATGGCGGCTATATTGGTTTCTTTAGCTATGACTATAGTGCAGATCAATTTGTCGAAGTAAATTCACGTCATCAACCCGGATTTTTCCTAGGTCAATATTCAACTTTTTTAAAGTATGAGAATAATGGCTGGTATTTTCACAGCGATGAACAGCAAGCAGCATTCATCTTTCAGCAGATCTCGGATCTGATCAATCAAGCTGTTCAAACACCTAGCCCACTTTATCTACTTGAGAAATGCCAAGCCCGTTGGTCAAAACAGCATTATTTAAAGGCCTTTCAACAGGTACAGGAATACATCAAAGCAGGCGATTGCTATCAAATTAATTTGACTCAAGAGTTTACCGCGCATGCAAAGGGTTCACTGTTAAGTCGCGCCAATCCATTGTGGGAACTTACCCATGCACCTTATGCGGGCTATCTCAAAATACAGGATTTTGAACTATTAAGTTGTTCACCTGAATTATTTATTGAGTTTCAGACCAATCGAAAAATTAAAACACGTCCGATCAAAGGAACCATGCCGCGTTTTGATGATCCACAACAAGACCAGATATCAAAAGACAAACTCAGTCACTCTGAAAAAGACCAAGCTGAAAATGTCATGATTGTCGATCTTTTACGTAATGATCTCAGTGTCTATGCTGAAACAGGCTCTGTTGAAACCACTAAACTATTTGAAATTGAAAGCTTTAATCAGGTTCATCATATGGTCAGCGAGATTACAGCGAGCTTAAAAGCAGATATCAATCCAATGCAAATGTTATTGTCAGCGCTGCCTGGCGGTTCAATTACTGGCGCACCAAAGATTCGGGCCATGCAAATTATTGAAGAGCTTGAAGGTGCACCACGTGGTGCTTATTGTGGCAGCTTGGGTTATTTTAATTTCGATGGTACAGGCAGCTGGAATATCTTGATTCGTAGTATTCAGAAATATCAGGATCAATTATCCATGTGGGCGGGTGGCGGCATCACCATTGCGTCTGATGCAGAAGCAGAATATCAGGAATGCTTTGATAAAATTTCTGCCATGCTGGATTTACTCAATACATGGCAGATTTCTAAACAATAAGTTTTCCTACAGATTTATAAAATTTGCGTTTTAAGCGTACCCACTAAACGCTGATTTTGCTCATCGGTCCCAATCGTGATACGCAGGAATTGATTAATACGTGGTTTATTGAAATAACGCACAATAACGCCCTGCTCTCGCAATTGTTGGGCCAACTGCGCAGCTTCATGTTGTGGATGTGTGGCAAAGATAAAATTGGCTTTCGATGGCAATACCTCAAAGCCTAAAGCAGTCAGATCATCGACCAGTTTTTCCCGGCTGGCAATCACTTTGGCACATTGCGCTTCAAAATAAGCTTGATCTTCAAATGAAGCCACCGCTGCGGCAATGGCAAAGCGATCGATTGGATACGAATTAAAACTATTTTTCACGGCTTCAAGTGCAGCAATCAAATGTGCTTGCGCAATGGCAAAACCAACACGTAAGCCCGCCAATGAACGTGACTTGGATGTCGTTTGGCAAACCACTAAATTGTCATAGCGATTGACCAGTTGTACTGCGGATTCGGCACCAAAATCGACATATGCTTCATCAATCACCACCACTCGATCTGAGTTTACCTTAAGCACCTGCTCAATCTCATCTAAACCCAACGCAATACTGGTGGGTGCATTTGGATTGGTGATAATAATACCGCCATTTTCCTGCTCATAATCCGATACATCAATTTCGAATTTTTCATTCAATGGAATCTGCTTGGTCTGCGTTGCAAAGAACTGGCTATACACTGGATAAAAACTATAGGTAATATCCGGATAAAGAATTGGCTCTTTCTGAATAAAAAAAGCTTTAAAAATATGTGCTAAAACTTCATCCGAACCATTACCAACAAACACTTGAGTTACATCAACATGCTGCTGCTTGGCAATCGCCTGCTTTAAAGCGGTTGCGTCAGGATCTGGATATAAACGCAAAGCATCGGCCTGTTCAGTTAAAACGGCTTGAACAGCCTGCACCACTTTTGGTGATGGCGGATAGGGGTTTTCATTGGTATTTAGTTTGAGTAAGTTCTGAATCTTAGGTTGCTCACCCGGTACATAAGGCTCTAATTCACGAACCTCTGGACTCCAAAAACGCATTTGTTCTGTTGTAAACGTCATTTTATTTTCTCTTGCTGCCCTCTCCTAACCTCTCCCAAAGGGAGAGGAATCTTCAAACTTATTTCACCTGTAGCGTGATAAGTCCCCTCTCATTTCAGGAGAGGGATAGGGAAAGGTTTATATTTATTATAGTGCTAGACCATAGCACTCACTTCTAACTCAAACCTCATAACGATAACGGGCTGAGCGCGCATGAGCATCAAGATTTTCTTGCACTGCCAACACATCAGCTGCTTTTGCTAAGCTTTTTACACCCTCTTCAGAGCACATGATCAAGCTAGAGCGCTTCTGGAAATCATAAACACCGAGTGGGGAGGAAAAACGTGCTGTGCCCGACGTCGGCAGGACATGGTTTGGCCCCGCGCAATAATCACCGATGGCTTCTGGCGTATAACGTCCCATAAAGATTGCCCCAGCATGACGAATCTCCTGACTCATCAGCTCTGCATCATCAAGACATAACTCCAGATGCTCAGGTGCCACCTGATTAATCAGTTCAACTGCTTCAGCACGGTCTTTTACCAGCACCAATGCACCGCGATTTTGAATCGATGTTCTGGCAATTTCTGCTTTTGGCAATTCACTTAAATGCTTTTCAATCGCAGCTTCAACTGCATTGAGCAACGCTTCATCCGAGGTAATGAAAATGGCTTGTGCAACGGTGTCATGCTCTGCTTGAGACAACACATCCATGGCCAACCATTCAGCATTATTTTCACCTTCGGCATAGACCAGAATTTCCGAAGGTCCTGCAATCATATCAATACCGACTTGGCCAAACACCGCACGTTTTGCGGCTGCAACAAAGCGGTTGCCAGGTCCTGTAATTTTATCCACCGCAGGAATGGTTTGTGTCCCATAAGCCAATGCCGCCACAGCTTGTGCGCCACCAATGGTAAACACACGGCTCACCCCTGCCAAATAGGCAGCAGCTAATACCAATGGATTCAATTCACCATTTGGCGCAGGAACCACCATGATAATTTCTGGGACACCCGCGACATGTGCCGGCAAAGCATTCATTAACACCGATGAAGGATATGACGCTAAGCCACCTGGTACATAAATTCCGACACGATCCAGGGCTGTGACTTTCTGGCCTAAGGTATTCCCAAGCTCATCAACATAGGTCCAACCTTCCTGCTTTTGTGCCTGATGGAATGAACGGATACGTTTTGCTGCCAGTTCCAGTGCTTCACGGATTTCAACACTTAAGCCTTCAAATGCCGTTTTGAGCTGTGCCTGAGTCAGTTCTAAATCAGAGAATTGATGCGCGGGATGTCGATCGAACTGTTGCGTTAGTTTAAGCACATGATCATCACCATGCTGACGAACATCAGCAATAATCTGATCTACAGTTTGTATTAATTGAGGATCATTCACGGTTTCAAATGCTAAAAGTTCAGCAAATGTCTGTTTAAAATTTTGATCCTGAGTCGATAAACGTCGCATCAATTTACCCACAAGGCGAAAAAGAGAACGCTAAGTTTACTCTTTTTCAGTACGCTTGTGGGCAAGATAACATCAGCATTTCCGCAGCTTTTATAGGAAAAAACATTTAATGATAAGAGATCTATAAGTTTTAAGTACTTACATCCGGATTATCCCAATCCGCATCGGCCTGTATCAGCCAGTTTAAAACGCCATGACGCTCCAGAACTATGGAAGCATTTAAATTTGCAGGTGCATGCTGCTGTTTTAATCGCGCATCAACACATGCCCAGTCATAACGATAGATCAGATCTGCCTCATCCAGAATCTCTTCAATATTTCTTAATTTCACCTGCTGCATAAATTCCTGCAATGAATCACAGCCTGATACCACCTGAATGGCAAAATCACAATCTGCGATTTCATCTGGATATTTCAACTCTTCAACAACCCCCAACGCCCATAGCAATACCCAATAGGCTTCATACTTCCAGATCATATTGACAATCTCTTGCTGTGAAGCATTTCGATTCAATATGTTTTTTTCTTTAACAGTTAATTCATCAGTGACTTCAAACTTATTCAATAGATCGACAATAAAATCTTCTGTTTCTTGATCAAATTGGTCTTGATCCAGATCACATGCCACCTGAATCATCAGTAAACATGCAATCGCACGCTTGGCAATGCGCTCAGCAGAGCGCTGGATCACGTCATCACTTGATTCAATATGCGGCAACCAGTCAATATAAGGTATGGCTTTAGCTTTTAATTTTAGAATAGATTCTTGTTTACGCTGCTGTGGATTTTTCATTGTTCCTGACATTTTCAACACATCATTAGCTTTTTTAACATAGCCTCAGCTCAGAAACAAAGGTGTTATATCTCCCACACAATCTTCAAATGTAAAAAAACCGCTCATGAGAACGGTTTCTTAATTTGATGTACAACAATCAGTTTTGACGTGCTTTAATCGCTTCTTCAAGTTGCGTCAAAATCGGATTGAGCACCGCCTGTTTACGTTTAAAGCTGGCTTTGTTCACAATCAGACGAGAAGAAACCTTGCAAATTTCTTCTAACGGCTCCAAGCCATTGGCACGTAAAGTATTACCCGTATCCACTACATCGACAATGTAATCACCTAAACCAACCAAAGGCGCAAGCTCCATTGATCCGTATAGCTTAATCACATCCACCTGCTCACCGAGGCTTGCATAATATTGGCGGGTTAAGTTGACGTATTTGGTCGCAATCTTTAAACGGCCTTTTGGACGTTCCATACCGACTTTACCAGCTGTCATTAACTTACAATTGGCAATTTTCAGATCAAGCAACTCATACACATGTTGGGCACCATGTTCCATCAACACATCTTTACCCGCGACACCAAAATCTGCTGCACCATTCTCAACATAAGTCGGAACATCAGAAGCACGTAAAATCAAAATACGGACTTTCTTGTGCGTGGTAGGAAAAATCAGTTTGCGTGATTTATCCGGATCTTCAAGTAAATTAATACCCGCCTTTTCAAGCAAGGGTAAAGTTTCCTTTAAGATACGACCTTTACTGAGTGCTAAAGTTAAACCATGATCAAAATTGCCCATTACGTCAAAATTTGGATCATCGTTTCTTAAGTCATTCATCCTTTTACTCGCTTAATCTGAGCACCTAAACTTTGCAATTTTTCTTCCACATGTTCGTAGCCACGATCAATGTGATAGATACGGTCAACCAGTGTTTCGCCTTCAGCAACCAAAGCCGCTAAAACCAGTGAAAATGAAGCACGTAAATCCGTCGCCATGACAGGGGCAGCTTGCAGTGTTTCCACACCAGTAACCACCGCATCATGTCCTTCCACCTGAATATTGGCACCCATACGTGAAAGTTCCGGGACATGCATGAAACGGTTTTCAAAAATCGTTTCAGAAATCGTTGCAAAACCACGACCAATCGCATTCACTGCCATCAATTGAGCCTGCATGTCTGTTGGAAATTCAGGATGAGGTAAAGTTCTGAAACTCACTGCTTTCGGACGCTTGCCCTGCATATCCAGTTCGATCCAGTCATCACCACGCGTGACTTCTGCACCCATTTCTTCAAACTTATCCAATACTGCTTCGAGCAATGCAGGATCAGTATGCGTGGTTTTCACTCGGCCACCGGTAATGGCAGCAGCAGCTAAATATGAACCAGTTTCAATACGGTCAGCAACCACTGCGTATTCACAGCCATGCAGACTTTCAACGCCTGTTACCACAAGTGTATCGGTATCCAGACCTTCAATCTTGGCACCCATCTTGATCAGCATTTGCGCAAGATCGGTAATTTCAGGTTCACGAGCAGCGTTACGAATCGTAGTCACGCCATCAGCTAAGGCAGCAGCCATCAAAATATTTTCGGTGCCACCAACGGTGACCATATCAAAAACAACTTCACCGCCTTTTAAGCGACCATCCACTGAAGCATGCACATAACCATTTTCAACTTCAATATGCGCACCCAAAGCTTCTAAAGCTTTGAGATGTTGGTCGACTGGACGCGAACCGATGGCACAACCGCCCGGTAAAGACACCTTGGCGTTGCCATAGCGCGCCAACAACGGGCCAAGCACGAGGATAGATGCACGCATAGTTCGTACAAGTTCATAAGGTGCAAACTGGTTGTCTAATGTTGAAGCATCAGCACAAACCGTCTCACCTTCATAGCTCATGGTCACGCCAAGGCCAGCAATCAACTTAACCAATGTATTTACATCTTTTAAGTTCGGTACATTGGTTAACGTAATCGGAGAATCAGCAAGAATCATTGCTGCAAGTAAAGGCAATGCTGCATTTTTAGCACCCGAAATGCGCACTTCACCCTCGAGCTTAACACCGCCCGTAATTAAAAACTTATCCATTAATATTTAAGCTCCGAAAAGGCTTGCTTTGCGCCATTCGTCTTTTGTCATTGCACGAATCGTGACTGCGTGAACTGCTCCACTCGCGATATAAGAATTTAGAGGTGCATAAACCGATTGTTGACGAGCAACGGTACGTTTACCTTCAAACTGATCATCAACAATACGCAGGTCAAATTTGCCAGCTTGTCCGCTCACCGCTACTTCTGCTTCAGGGAAAGCTTCTTTTAAAATTTGCGTGAGCTGCTCACTATTCATTCCAAGACCTCTTATACAACCATTGGTGTAAAACGCGCTATTTTACTATAACTTTTTCACATAATTCAGTAAGCAGTTTCTTTTTTTATCAATAAAAAAAAGAGGCTTCACAAAAAGCCTCTTATATAAAAATAAAAATTAACTCAAAAGTGCCAGTTCATGCTGGTATGAACACTGGATTTTCCGATGCTTAGCAAGCTGACGTTTTAATTTATCGGTCAATTTCCGAATCGAGGTATACATATCATCGGCTGTCGCCTGAGCAAACAGTTCCACCCCTGGCAAACGTATAATTGCCTCAGCAATATGGTTTGCACTTCCTTTGTGTGAACGTTTGTCAATTTGATGATCTTTAGCCAGCTTGATCTGCATACTATTCACTTGATCCAGATGCTTGGTCATTTGACTAAACTTTTCTTTTATATTTTCTTCAATTGCTGGTGTAATGGTTAAATGGTGTCCACGAATTGTTATTTGCATAATTCTATCCCTCACCTTTTTCTCAGGATACAAGCAATCGCTCAAGCAAATTTAATGCACATCAGTGGATCAATATCCATTAAATCATTTCAGCGATTCCTCTAGTGATCATTAAAAAAAATTCATTATTCCGTAATAATGAACCAATAGAATAGTCACACCTTAAAATTTAGATCAAGACTTTTCTTTCAGAAGATGAAGGAATATGTAACGATTCACGATATTTCGCAACCGTCCGCCGAGCTACCTCAATCCCTTCATTTTTCAGCATCTCCGCAATTGCATTATCCGACAAAGGCTTACGGGGATTTTCATTGGAAACCAGCTTTTTGATCATGGCACGGATTGCAGTTGAAGACGCCTCCCCGCCTGTTGTTGTCCCCACATGACTTGAAAAGAAATATTTCAATTCAAATAAACCACGCGGAGTCAGCATATATTTATTGGTCGTAACCCGGGAAACGGTAGATTCATGTAGCTCAACTTCTTCTGCTACATCACGGAGCACCAAAGGCTTCATTGCCTCTGGACCTTGCTCCAAAAAGGCGCGTTGATGCTCAACAATACAGGTTGCAACTTTTAATAAGGTTTTATGGCGTTCATCAATACTCTTAATAAAGTTTTTCGCTTCCAGCATTTGATTTCTTAAATAAACATTGTCATCACTCTGATCTGCACGACGAATCATGCCTGAGTAAAATGAATTGATCCGTAATTTAGGCAAAACATCGGGATTTAGCTGTACCTGCCAATGCAAATCCTTTTTAGAAACGACGACATCGGGAACCTGATATTCAGATTCCTGTTGGTTGAACTCCAAGCCAGGATAAGGCTTGAGGGTCTTGAGTAAATCGACGACACTTGTTAATTGTTCTTTGGTCAAACCTGTTTGCTTTAATAATTTATTCAAATCATTAGAGATCAATAATTCATAATATTTCAGTAAGTTCTTGGCTTCTGCGACATAAGGAACTTTCTCATGAACAGTTTCAAGCTGGATCTTCAAACATTCCGCTAAGTTTCTTGACCCAACACCTATCGGATCTAAACGTTGAATATGTTTTAAAACAACAATAACTTCGTCTTCCTCAACTTCTTCATCACTTTCTATCTCCAGCAATAATCGGGAAACGGCAAGCAGAATATCTTCCAGTTCCGCATCCAGGAAACCTTTATCATCCAGAGAATCGACGATGCAATATGCAATAAGCTTATCGACTGTCGAAAAATGTAAGAGATTAACCTGATCTAAAATATGCTCTTTCAAACTCATTTGTGCTTGGCGATTATCTTCTCTTTCTTCGTATTCTGGTGAAGCCAAAGCAGTGGATTGATGGGTATAAATATCATCCCATTCAGTATCTACAGGTAAGTCATTAGGAAGATGATCAGCATTCAGCTCAGTGGTTAAATCCCCTGTCTCTGCCCCTTCTAGCGCCGAAAGACTTTCTGTTGTACCCATCTCTTCTATTTTTTCAAGTAAGGGATTACTGTCTAACTGGATTTGAATTTCTTGTTCGAGTTCTAAACTGGAGAGTTGTAAAAGACGTATGGCCTGTTGTAATTGAGGAGTCAACGATAAACTGTTCGCAACTTTCAATCCAACAGATAATTTCATAGTCTTTCCTTTTATTAAGATAAGCAAAAAACATGCCTATAAAAATATTTATAACATAAAAACAATGTTTACGCATACAAGGAAAATAGGTTTCAACTGACTGATTTGTTCAAAAAATTAACTAATAGAGAGTTATTATTGACTCTAAAATAGATCAATTAGAGTAAAAATTGTTATAAAAATAAGTTTATCTTTTAGCTCCACTCTTCTTATAAATTACTGAACAGGTCACTCATCATCACAACTTAACCACATACCAATTTGATTGCTATCCAATGCACATAAAAATTTATCCTTCGCATGATATGTAACGGAGTTCCACGTATTACTTGTGAAATTACTATAATATCTAGGATTAGAAAAATCTTTATGAAAAGCATCAAGAATATTTTTTAATTCGAACTCTTCCAATCTTTTATCAGAACCATAATGAATAGTTTCATTCGCCATGAGCATAAAAATTTTATCAAAATCTTTGATAGAGACCTCATACAATCCCATTTTTGGTAATACTATATCTTCATAGCAATTTAACCATGGAAAAAAATTATAAGAACTTTGCTGGCAAATGACTAATTCAAGGCTTTGATAATCAACTTGATTTGAAGTATTAGGAATATATACGTAGCCTAAATAACAATCTTTCCATATTTCTAAGGACTGCTCAAAAATTTCATTTACTTTCATTTATTTTTCACTTCTTTTTATCTAGAAAATTTCCACAACATAATAAATATACAATAAAAAACACCCCCAACCGTCAGGTTAGGGGTGTTTCATATTTAAAAGCTGGCGATGACTTACTCTCACATGGCAAGTGCCACACTACCATCAGCGCTAAGAGGTTTCACTTCTGAGTTCGGGAAGGGATCAGGTGGTTCACTCTTGCTATTGTCGCCAGC
>PJTY01000093.1_pt1 | contig 75435 bp, 60 predicted proteins | sample 1512121 | NCBI WGS metagenome assembly PJTY01 (sample SAMN08177680, study PRJNA422409) | Soil metagenome, whole genome shotgun sequencing project. | isolation source: Soil enriched (2) on filter paper: alkali lignin treatment | place: USA: Madison | collected 2015-01-15 | reverse complement strand
AAGTGATTACAGAGACGCAATTAAATGATCTGTACGAGCTTGATTTTGAAATTACATACAGTGAGCGTGGCTGTATGTGTAATTACTTCAACTCATCCGGAGCTTGAATCGATATGAACTGGAAGAAAAGATATGGGGGAATCGCCCTCATGATAGCGGCAGCCGTCACTTTCCAAGCATGTGATCAAAAAGTTGCAGAGCGCACTCCATCTTCTCAAAAGCTGGCCCAGCCGATTACGGTAAAACATGCGCTTGGCAGCACGGTGATTGATCATCTACCGCAACGCGTTGCCGTACTTGATATGAATGAGGCTGATTTTCTGGATCAGCTCAATGTCCCGATTATGGGAATGCCCAAAGATTATATTCCACACTTTCTGGAAAAATATAAAACAGATCCACAAATTCAGGATCTGGGTGCAATTGTACAGCCCAATATGGAAAGGATATATGCATTAAAGCCAGACTTGATTTTGATGACGCCCTTACACGTTAATCAGTATCAGGAACTGTCAAAAATTGCCCCGACCATTCATTACGATATTAACTTCAACAATAGTGGGAGCCATCATATTGATCTGGTGAAAGACCATATGATGACCTTGGGGAAAATATTTAATAAAGAAGATTTGGCTCGCCAGAAAGTTTCTGAACTTGATCAACAGGTGAAGCAGGTACAAGCGGTGACAGCCAATCGCCCGGAAACAGCGCTGGTCGTTCTTCATAACAATGGGGCATTTAGTAATTTTGGTGTTCAGTCCCGCTATGGCTTTATTTTTAATGCTTTTGGGGTAAAGCCGGCCAGTAGTGCCATGGATACAAGTCTACATGGGCAACCAATTTCGAGTGAATTCATCAAAAAAGCAGACCCGAATATTCTCTATATCGTGGACCGGACTGCCGTGATGGAGCATCGCGCAAAAATTAATGCTGCCAGTGTTGAAAATCCATTATTACGTCAAACCAAAGCATGGAAAAACGGTCGTGTCATTTTTGTTGATGCGGATGCGTGGTACACCACGGCTGCAAGCCCTACCTCTCTCAAAATTGTGATGGAAGATGTGAAAAAAGGCTATCAATAAATTCTGGGGCGTATAACCGAGTCAAATCTTAGAGCATAAATTTTCACTATTTTGCTATGTTTTTTAAGCAGATAGTTAATAAAAACTGAATTACAATATTGCAGGTATTCCAATGAACAACGTGAGTTATAACCTTAATTTAAAAACCGGGAATGATAAAATAATCAATCGCCGTTCTTTCATATTAGATGGAATTGCTTCGGCACAAATGGCACTTCGATTAGGCTATGCATTAGGTACCGTATTTGTACTATGTGCATCAAATGGCCATGCTGCCGTGATTGACCATTCAATAGAAGCCCTTGATCCGCAACCGACTGCGCAAGTCAATGCAACCACTTTGCCGCTCATTACCGTAAAAGCTGAGCAAGACGATCATTATGCAGGAGGACAAGTGTCCACGAAAAGCTCAGTTGGCTTTTTAGGCAATAAAACCGCGATGGAAACCCCGTTTAATACCATTGCTTATACAGAAAAATATATTGCAGATCAGCAAGCGAAAGATATCACCGATGTGATTGCAAAAACGGATCCATCTATTTTTTCAACCGGCGCTTATGGTGTCATTGCAGAAAGTTATGCGATTCGTGGGTTTAGATCGAGTTCTGTAGCGGCGGGTCGCGATACCTCGATGGGTGGATTATATGGTATTGCACCGTTATATCGCGCCTCACCGGAAATGTTTGAACGCATTGATGTATTAAAAGGTCCTTCGGCAATGCTCAATGGCATGCCACCAGGGGCAACTTTAGGGGGAACAGTTAACTTGGTGCCGAAACGTGCGGGCGATGATCCTTTAACACGTTTTACCACCACGTATATGTCGGATTCGCAATTCGGCGGGCATCTGGATGTTGGACGCCGTTTCGGTGAAAACAAAGAATTTGGTGTGCGGTTCAATAGTGTCTATCGAGATGGCGAAGGTCCAATTCAATCGCAGGAGAAAACCACGCATCTCTTTTCACTGGGTTTGGACTGGAAAGGTGACAATGCACGACTTTCAGCCGATTTATATACCAGCCGTGACCATGCTGACGGTATTAATCGTGGTTTAACCATTTTATCCGGCGTTAAATTACCTAAAGCGCCAAACCCAGATACTTTGCTGAACCCGACCTGGACAGTCTATAACACCCGTGATAAAGGAGGAATGATTCGCGGTGAGTATGACTTAAACGATCAGTGGATGGCATATGCCACGGCGGGTATGAGTAAAACAGAATATGATACGTTGGGAGCTGCTAAAACTGAGATTCAAAATCAGGCAGGAGATATCAAGTTCAATATTGCTCATTTAGGTTTTGAGTATGAACGTAAATCTGCTGAAGTCGGTTTACGGGGTAAATTTGATACAGGGACGGTAAAACATGCGCTGGCATTAAATGCAACACATTACCGCGAAACGGATGACGAATCGGGGATCAGACAAGGATTTCCTGGAGGAGACCGTATAACCAATATCTATAACCCCAACTGGGGCAGTAAGCCGGATCGTGTTGCGGTCGCACCTATTTTTAGCAATAAAGAAAATTTAACAAGTGTTGGCCTGGCCGATACCCTGTCGATGCTTCAAGAACAGTTGCAATTGACCTTAGGGCTACGCTACCAGAATATTGTTACTGAAAGTCTGAATGGGCAGGGCGTCCGAAATGTTAACGGCCGTTATGATAAAAATGCTGTTACGCCTGCAGCTGCAATTTTGTTCAAAGCCAATGATCATGTTTCATTGTATACCAACTATATCGAAGGATTAAGTTCAGGGGGAACGGTACCCACAGGACAGAACTACGAAAATGAAGGACAAATATTTTCTCCTTTCAAAACCAAACAGATGGAAGCCGGAATTAAAATTGACAGCGGTAAATTCACCAATAGCTTGAGTGTTTTTCAGATCAAGTCTCGAAATTCGTATGTGATTAGAAGTACGGATGGCAAGAGCAAATCGATTTATGGCGCTGATGGCGAACAACGTAATCGCGGAGTTGAATGGGGCTTTTACGGTTCACCTATGGATAGTCTGCGTGTAATGGGTGGATTTACGTATATTGATCCTAAAATCACAAAAACCGGAATTAAAAACGAGTTAGGCAATGTTGTTGCCGGGGTTCCAAAAATGCAAGCGAAACTTGGTGTTGAAGGGGATGTGCCATATATCCCGGGCTTAACTTTGACTGCCAATGCAACAGCTGCGTCCAAACAATATATTTATACGGATAACTCAACTTCAGTACCCGGACGCGAAGTGTACGGAATTGGCGCACGTTACCAAACCAAAATAGCGCAATTCCCTGTCACGATTCGTGGGAATATCGATAACCTCACCAACAAGTCATATTGGGCAATGCCTCAATTTACAAGTTTAATGCTGGGTGCGCCGCGTACTTATTTATTATCGGCCTCGATTGATTTTTAATTTAATCAGAAGACATAAAAAAACTGCCAAATCAGATTTGGCAGTTTTTTTATGAATCGTTGTTATTTATTTGGGTAAGCCATAGTGCTGGAAAGAAGACTGTTTAGGAATTCGATAAGCATCACGCCCCAGCAATTGATTAATAATCACCGAGTTTCGAGTGGCACCGATTCCCAGGTCAGGAGAACCGACCCCTTGCTGAAAAATTTCGGCATTTTGAATGAAAATACGGCCTTGTCCCTGATCACAACGTAAAACGGTAAAGTCTTCCTGAACAATACAATCATTTTTATCATCAACCGCTAAAACCGAACCTTTCATATTCTGGAACCATTCTGGCCAGTCATGCACATAGCCTGTAGCTGCGACAAGGGCATCGGTTTCTAATTCACAACGTTGATCAAGTTGGGTATGTAAACAGGTCAAACGCAGAGAACCCGATTCAAGCTCTTCAACCGATTCAACTTCGCAGCTGGTGTATAGGCTTAAACCGCACGGCTCACCACCCACTGAACGTTCATAAAGTACGTCATAGATATCACCAATGGTTGAGAAGCTAATGCCTTTATAGATCAGGCCCTGACTAGCCGCAATATCGCGACGTTTATCTCTGGGCAGGCTTTGGAAATATTGCATATAGGCAGGCGTAAAGCACTCTTGGCCAAGTTTAGAATATTCCATCGGGTGAAAGCCGGCTGAACGTGTGATCCAGCGAATAGATGCACCTGCTTTTACTTGTTCTGGTGTCAGGGAATTGAATAAAGCAAGCACGCATTCTGCTGCACTCTGGCCCGAACCAATCACCGTGACTTGTTTACATTGTTGCAGTTGTGCCTGGATTTTTGCAAATTCTGCAGAATGCTTGACCAAAGGGTGCTTGCACATTGCCAGCCATTGGGGAATTCGCGGTTTAGTGCCGATACCAATTGCCAGATTTTGGCTGATGTATTTTTGTTTTTCGCCCGAGGCTGATTCACTTTCTATCATAAATTTATCCAGCTTGGCGTCATATTCCACATGATTGACGTTTTCTCCAAATCGACAATCCGGCAATTGTTTTGAAGCCCAACGGCAATAATGGTCATATTCACGGCGTGGGATTAAAAAACTGTCGTAATAATAAAACTGATGTAAACGATCATGTTGATGTAAATAATTAATATAGCCTAAGGGATGGCACGGATTGGCCATGGTGACTAAATCGGCAAAGAAAGGCACTTGTAATGTCGTGCCTTGCAATAACAGTCCCTCATGCCATCGAAATTCTGGTTTGCGTTCTAAAAATACGCTTTTGATTTCGGGATGATGAGACAAAAGCGCAGCTAAACCTAAGTTGAATGGCCCAATACCAATTCCGGTAATATCTATTTTTTTCATGTTTATACTTTATCTGATTCCAAGATGATGAACGTTTTAAATACGAATTAATGGGGTGTAAGGAGTTTCTCTACATCCGCAATATTGCGACATTGGATAAGTTGAAGAGGTGAAAGTTGAATCGCGTATGTTTCATTGATACGTTTTGAAACCACTTTTAAATGATGGGGTCGTAGCCCAAGATGCGTAAAATGCGTTGAGTTGTCCACGTGCTGATTGGGTGCGTGACCAATCACGTCTAAATAAATGTCGAGTAGCTGATTATGCGGTTTAGCATTATTTTCCGAGGGTACAGGTGTAGCAACGGACTCATTATGATTGAAATAGGACCTGTTATTTTCAAGCTCACTGAGAAAATTGCTGAGATCAAAACTGAAGATTTCTGAGCCAATAATTTGCTTGATTGCCAATTGTAGTGCCTCCAGGAAATCGTCAATCATGTGGGATGGAAATGCTTCTTGGGCATAATCAATATCGAAAATCAAAGCGCCGTCATTTCTGGTGCTAAAGCGAATATCAATGGCGACTTGAGGGGTTTGGGTTAGTCCATCGTGTTGCTGAACAGGATGAGATTCAGGTAATACAGGCCAGGACAAGCCATTTGTAATGACAATAGGCAAGACCGGAGCGACACTAACTTTTTCAAATAATAGCCGGGCCAGATCAACGCCTGAAAATGAAAGATGCTGTAAACCCTCTAAAACGTCTGTTTGCAAACGGTTGGCTTGTTCAGCAAATTGATCTGCAGTTTGCCACTCAACCGCAATAAATGTAGAGCTATTGGAAAATGGTCCGGCATAGAGGGGCAGTGTAGGAACGGCGACACATAAAGATTTTTCAGTGCTCCAGTGAGACAGCACCTCCAGAATAATCGCCATGAGGATTGAGTTTTTAAACAGTGAATGTTTTGCGCCAATTTTAGACAACTGTTTAAACTGATCTTTTTCTATAATTAGAGTGTTACGTTGGTAACGTGAAGTCGCTAAATGCTGTAAAGGCATTTTCCATGGAAGGGCGGGGATAGCGGATAATGTAGAAAATTTTCTTTCCCAGTAAGCCCGATCTGACTGATGAACAGACAAGCTATTTTCAGCTTCATTTCCTTCTTCTATTTGTGTCTGGATATCATGTTGTTGTCCATCAAATAGCTCTAACATCAGTGCAGCGATAGATCGGCCATCTAAAATTAATGCATCAAAGCGCACAAAAATCGTTAATAGATTATTTTTTAATAAAAATACGGTGATATTCCAAGGCGACTGATTTAAATCAAATAGCTCATGGGTATAACTATTTTTATAGGACTGGATGTGGTGAGAGGCAGGTTCAGCTTCCCATGTAGTTAGGTCTATTTCTTTTAAATTGACACGTACTTGATCGCTTACATATTGTATTAAGCTATTTTTATCAATATAGCTTCGTAAGCTGTCATGCCGCCGTACCATTTCTGTCAATCGTTGTCTTAATAAACCCATATCCATTTGACCGTGATACTGCCTAAACTCCTGCATGGCAACACCCCCTAGCGGAAGGGCTTGAGTTCGGCCTAATAAATAGGCTTGCTGTAACGCATTTAATGGTTTTTGCGACGTACGATCTGAGGGAGTATTTTGTGCCGAGCTTATGATTTGTGAATTCAGTTGCTCAGGATGTGCGGCAAGGTTTTTAAGTAGATCAATGAAAGAATTAAATAAATTCGTGATCCATTCTTTGGGAAGCGCATCTAAACGGATGTCCCAATTTACTAAAATACCGTCATCTACATGAGCAACTTGTGCATCAAGTGCAACTTGTGGCCCTTGTGAAATCACCCAATTCATGGCGCCAAAAATGTGACGGACGCGATCGGAAAGCAAATTATCATTTTCTAAGTCGAGTGCTGCGGTAAATACTACGGGAGCAATCTGGGCACTACCCTGATAACGCGACAGGTCACGTAGAACATTCACACCCGGATAATGTGAATGCTCTAACAACTCCAGCATTTGATTTGCTATTTGTTTGCAGAATGCAGCTAAGGTCGTTGTTTGTTTCAGATCGACATCAAGGATGACTAAATTAGCAAAATCACCAATGGTGCCTTCGACATTTTTTAAAGCTGGCTCACGCCAAAAAGTAGGAATATTTAAGCGGAAGCTGTGATCTTGGGTTGCATGACCAAGCGTATAGGCAAATAAACCTAATATCAGGTTAGTCACGGTTAGATGTTGTTTTCTGGCAAGTTGCTGTAATGCTGTTCTTTGTTGTGGCGATAACCACGTACTTAAACGAACACTTTTTGCTGTTTTAAACTCTTGATCAATGAAAGGGAGTGACGGTGCAGGGGGAATATGGGGTAAACGTTGTTTCCACCATAAGCGGTCTCGTTGCTTTAATTTTTTGAGTTCAGGGTCAGTCCGTATTTTTTGATACCAGTCAAAAAAGTGAGGCGGACGGGAAAATGATATTTCCGCGTCTTCATAAAATAAAGAAAGATCTTCCATTAAATTCAGGAAGCTGGACGGATCAATCGCAATCATGTCCGTATCGACATGAAAACGGAAAGCATTTTGTTTAAGAACACTGACAGAAAATCTTGCCGTTTGCCCCTGACTTAAATCAAGTTTCTGATGGGTCCATTGCTCACGTTTTTGCACGAGCATTTGTTCGGTTTGATGATTACTAAGCTTTGAAAAATCATCGACTTCCAGTATCTGTTGCGGTATCTCAGGCATGATGTTCGGGATGCCGTCGGCATTCAAACTTAATCTCAAGATAGCGTGTTCTCGATAAAGTCGTTGAAGTGCTGAATGTAATTTTTGTAAATCAATAAACTGACCGTCAAATTCTGCATAGAGGTGAGCAGCGACCCCACCTAAGGTTGCGTTGCCAGAGCGACCAAACCAGCAAGCCGCCTGCATCGAAGTTAATTCACACATTGAACGATAACTCGGTTGACAAATTAATCTTGTTTCAGCATCATACAAACAAATGAAAATGATTACCAGTTGCATTTGTTAATCGTTTTCAACTTTGCTGTGAATAGATAGCTTGTCTGTCTTAAGAAATTTCTTTGGTCGGTATTTAAATTAAATATTTATACCGATATTTAAGAAAACTTACGAATAATCAATAGCTTGATAACCATTAAATTAAATCGAATATTTAGAATGCCATGAAAAATCAGTTGATTGAGTTTGTGCGCTGGCCCAAAGAGCGTGCGCAACATTATCGAAATAAAGGGTATTGGATTGATCAGCCTTTGACGCGTATTTTAACGGCAGGGGTTCAATCGCATCCGTATTCGCCAGCCATTATTTGTGGTGAGCGACAGTTGAGTTATATCGAGCTGGATCGGTTATCAACAAATTTAGCGTCCCGACTCGCTGAAAAAGGCTTGGGCAAGGGGGATACTGCTTTAGTACAACTTCCCAATATTGCAGAGTTTTATATTGTGTTTTTTGCCTTGCTTAAGGCGGGTGTTGTTGCGCTCAATGCGCTATATAGCCATCGTCAATATGAACTCAATGCCTTTATTCAACAGATTCAACCTAAGCTTTTAATCGCTTCGCGTCAGCATGACGTATTTAGCAATAATCAATTCATTGATTCACTTGATGAAGTGAATTTAAGTCCTGACCTTATTTTGATGCTCAATCATCAAGTGACTGATTTCGGATTATTAGACTGGATTGAAACACCCGCAGAAACCTGTATCGATTTTTCATCTACACCTGCCGATGAAGTTGCTTTCTTTCAGTTGTCAGGGGGAAGTACGGGAACACCAAAACTTATTCCACGCACCCATAATGACTATGACTATAGTGTGCGGGCCAGTGCCGAGATTTGCGGTTTAAGCCCGAATACCCGCTTATTGTGTGCGCTACCAGCTCCGCATAACTTTATGTTGAGTTCACCTGGTGCATTAGGGGTTTTACATGCAGGTGGATGTGTTGTGATGGCCCCCAATCCTGAACCGCTCAATTGCTTTTCTCTTATTCAGAGACATCAAGTCAATATGGCCGCTTTAGTGCCAAGTGCCGTCATTATGTGGCTGGAAAAAGCAGCACACTATCAAGATCAAATTCAGTCTTTAAGGTTGCTTCAGGTGGGGGGAGCCAGCTTTCCTGAATCTTTAGCCCGTCAAGTACCTGAAGTACTCAAGTGTAAATTACAACAAGTCTTTGGAATGGCAGAAGGCTTGGTCAATTACACCAGACTCGATGACGCCGATGAGCAAATCTTTAGCACACAAGGGCGTCCTATCAGTCCGGATGATGAAATCAAAATTGTTGATGAGCAGTATAGGGAAGTTCCGGAAGGTGAAATCGGGATGCTTGCGACTCGGGGTCCTTATACTTTTTGTGGTTATTACCGCAGCCCTGAACATAATTCACAGGTCTTTGATCAGGACAACTATTACTATTCGGGCGATCTGGTACAGCGTACTACGGATGGCAATTTACGGGTCGTCGGCAGAATTAAAGACCAGATTAACCGTGGTGGTGAAAAGATTGCTTCGGAAGAAATAGAAAAACTTATTCTTTTACATCCGGACGTTATTCACGTTGCTCTGGTTGCAATTATGGATGAGAAATTCGGTGAAAAGAGTTGTGCCTTTATTGTTGCCCGTCATCCTGAACTTAAAGCTGTGGCGCTGAGACGCCATCTCATGGAGTTGGGGATTGCACAATATAAGCTGCCAGACCAGATCAAATTAATTGCAAGCTTGCCCCTGACCGCTGTCGGTAAGGTGGATAAAAAACAGCTTCGCAGCCTTTTAAATACCGCTATAACATCTTGAATGAATATTGAGCACAATATGGCTATTGCAAAAATTTCTACTTACCTGATGCCCGAACCACAAAGTTATCCAGCTAACAAAACAGACTGGCAGTTAGAGCCTAAGCGGGCAGTTTTATTAATTCATGATATGCAACGTTACTTTTTAAATTTTTACGATGCGGAAAGTGAATTAATTAAAACGGTTGTTAATCATTTGGTTCGGCTCAGAAGTTGGGCGCATCAGAATAATGTTCCTGTGGTCTATACGGCACAGCCTTATGAACAACCTGAGGCAGATCGTGCATTATTGAATGCGATGTGGGGACCGGGTTTACCCGCTTCAACCATCGATCAGCAAAGCATTATTGATCAACTTTCTCCTGCTGAACATGACATTGTCCTTACGAAATGGCGTTATAGCGCATTTAAACGTTCGGACTTGCTTGAAAGAATGCAAAACTGGAATCGTGACCAGCTCATTATTGGCGGTGTCTATGCCCATATCGGTTGTATGGTGACGGCAGTTGAAGCCTTTATGAATGATATACAAGCTTTTCTTGTTGGGGATGCAGTCGCCGATTTTTCTGAAGAAGAGCATTGTTTAGCGTTGCAATATGTTTCTTCACGTTGTGGGCAGGTCGTGGACACTGAATCTGTCGTGGGACAAGCGACAAGTGCCATTACCCGACCTTGGCTAGAGCAAAAGGTTCAGCAGCTCATAGAAGAGGAAGAATTAGATCCAGAGGAAAATCTGATTATGTATGGATTGGACTCCTTACGGATTATGCAGTTCTCTTCGGAACTGAAAGCGCAGGGAATCAATATTAGTTTTGAAGAATTAGGACGCACACCGACTTTATCAAATTGGTGGTCGTTGGTTGACGCACGGCAAAGGATTGCGGGGTAGAGGGTTGCCACCATAAGGCAAACGACAATTCCTGGTCGCTAAATTTATACATGAAATTGATAACTTTGATAGCGACTCCTTAGACGACGTGTTCGTCATATGAACGGAGCAAGAAATGAATTTATCGCCTGCTGATCATGAGAAAATAGAGAAATTCTGGAATTACTGCTTAAAACATCAATACTTCAATATTGGATATCCTGAATCTGCAGATTTTGATTATTCCGCTTTATTCTGTTTTTTCAAATTCTCTATTAATAATTGTGGTGATTGGAAAGACGTTAGCAATTATGCATTGAATTCTTTTGATTTTGAAAAAGATGTGATGGCCTATTTTGCTGAAATTTTTCAAATTGCTTTTGAGGAAAGTTGGGGATACGTGACCAATGGGGGGACAGAAGGCAATATGTTTGGCTGTTATCTGGCACGTGAACTATTCCCGGATTCAACACTCTATTACTCAAAAGATACGCATTATTCGGTTGGAAAAATTGCCAAATTATTGCAGATGAAATCTTGCGTGGTTGAATCATTGGCGAATGGTGAAATCGACTATGATGATTTAATTGATAAAATAAAAACCAATAAAGAAACGCATCCCATTATTTTTGCAAATATTGGTACCACCATGACCGGCGCAATTGATGACATTACAATGATTCAACAGCGCCTGGAGCAAATCGGAATATTGCGTCGAGATTATTATATTCATGCCGACGCTGCCCTAAGTGGCATGATTTTACCTTTCGTCGATCAACCTCAGGCATTTTCTTTTGCGGATGGGATCGACTCGATCTGTGTGTCTGGTCATAAAATGATTGGTTCACCGATTCCATGTGGCATTGTTGTGGCCAAACGTCAAAATGTAGAGCGTATATCGGTAAATGTGGACTATATCTCTACACGTGATCAAACCATTAGTGGTTCTCGCAATGGGCATACGGTTCTGTTGATGTGGGCGGCACTACGTAGCCAAACCAATTTACAAAGACGACAGAGAATTCAACATTGTCTCAAAATGGCCCAGTATGCGGTTGATCGCTTTCATGCCGTGGGAATTCCTGCATGGCGCAATCCGAATTCAATCACGGTGGTATTTCCATGTCCTTCTGAGCACGTCTGGAAAAAACATTATTTGGCCACTTCAGGAAATATGGCGCATCTAATTACCACAGCACATCATCGAGATACACGTCAGATTGACCACTTAATTGACGACGTTATTTTTGATCTGCAAGGTGCCGCTAAACGTACAGTCGGTTTTTAGTCTTATACAGCAAAATATTTTGGACGAATCCATATTCATTTTTACAGTCTAAAAAAGAATTAAAAATATTTTAACCGGATTATTGGGAATTGATGATGCAATTAAATTTTCTAAAAAAATACTGTTTATCAGTTTTTGTTGTTCATACTTCTGCAACACCAGCAAGGGCGCCTGTTGCAGGTCAATTGCAGCGTAACTTTATCTTAAGTGCTGCTTTTTCTATGAATATAAAGAGAGTTAAGCATGTCTGATTTAAAGTTATTTCATCTGATGACAGACTCTTCCTTGGCACCTGCACTCAAGCCAGCATTTCCTAAATTATTGGCCGGAACGCTTGCTGCGGTATGTTCAGGGCTAGCCATGTTAACGGCGCTGTGGGGGATGATTCAGTTGGTCGGTTATTTGTCAGCTTACTGGGTGATCTTTTCAACGGTTTTCTGGATGATCGGGGCAGTGCTGGCTGCACTGGCTTCATGGTTAGTGCATGATGCAGAGGCCGGCTTTTCGGCACGATTACGTCGTCAAATTGCTCATCATTTAATTCGGTTACCGACGACTACCTTATCAAAGCAGGGCGACCAAAGCCTAAAACGACTGGTTTCAGATGATATCGCAGCCTTACATCATATGGTGGCACATTTACCGTCGGAAATTGCGATTTTTGCTGTGATCCCTTTAGTTTCTATTGTGTTATTAATGGTCTTGGTGGGCCCGATGGCGCTGTGGGTGTTATTACCGGGTGCAATTGCTTCACTCTATTATTTAATTGTTGTCCCCCATGTATCAAAACGGGATGGAGCTGCCCGTATGCAGGTCATGATGGATATTATTGGCACAGCTGATGATTATGCGCGTGGCATTCGTGATAACCGAATATATGGGCAGCAATCAGGTGCCTTAACGGCCTATACTCAAGCAGCACAAAATTTCACTCAAAATATGGTGTCCTGGGTGAGCAAAGTCGCCACATTAGCTGCTGTTGCCACGGCATTGCTACAAGCGGTTGCAACCTTTGCCATAGCCTATCTGGTTGCCTATCAATATGACAGCATGACCTTGGCGGCAACACTTTTCTTTAGTCTGGCCATCGTGACACCTTCACTACGATTAGGGCATGGTCTTGACTATGTGGCGGCTGGGCGAGCTGCAGCGACGCGTTTATCCGCATTCTTAGAAGAACCGGTACTCTCTTCTGGCAATCTGCAACAGATTGAGGAAGATGTAACACTCGAAATCGTTAATGCAAGCTTTGCAATTGAAAATCAAAAAGTATTGGATCGCTTAAGTTATTCATTTCCAAAAAATTCAATAACTGCAATTACGGGACCGAGTGGCGTTGGGAAAACGACCTTACTGCGAGCACTTGCTGGATTAGCCGAATTGCAACAAGGAGCCGTTCAATTAGCAAAAACAGATATTTTGCAATTACATGAAAAGCTGAGACATGAAAAGGTTCTGTTTATTCCACAAGGCGGAGATGTATTACCGACTACAGTAAGAGAAAACTTGTCCTTATCGGCCGTGAATGCAAATGATGAGCAACTTGAACAGGCATTATGCAAGGCCCAACTAAAAGTAGATTTAGATGCAGATGCAACTTTACTTTCAGGTGGTGAAAAACAGCGCATAGGAATAGCACGGGCGTTTTTATCCTCAGCGCCTATTGTTTTATTAGATGAGCCCACCAGCGCACTCGATCAGACCAATGTGACAAAAATAATATTGGAATTAAGCCTCTTGGCTAAAAATCAGCATAAAACCATCGTCATGGTCACTCATGATCTCGCCTTAGCTGCTTATGCCGACAACAGCTTGGTGCTTAACGGTCCAACTGACTCAGGGAAATCTGTATGAATACTGCTGCTGAATTAAATAAAGATCCGATTTTTTCGATGCTTCCTCATACAGCCAAACAAAAATTAATGATTGTTGGGTTGGGATGGATCGTTGTGGCAGCAATTGAAGCAATCGCATACACCGTCTTGGCCTTTGCAATTGTGAATCAATGGTCGCCAAGCTGGTTGGTGATCAGTGCCATTGCCGCAATATTCGTGACAGTGGTGGTCACTCGTGCTGGCTTTCTCACGGGCGTGCGCTTAGCAGGGGACCTATTTGCTGAGCTAGGCAAAGCTTTAGCGCGTGCCAAGCTGTCCTGGTTTAGCAATGAACAGCGTGCCCAGATCAAGACAATTGCCGGACAGGGGATTCCTGGGTTTATGAGTATTCCGGCTCATCAATTGCAAACTTTTTTACATGCGCCTTTTATGCCTTTGTTTCTGACCATAGGCATGGGCATGCTTGCCGGAGTCGAGGTAACATTCGTCGCTTTAGGCTTGGTTTTATTCTCTTTATGTGCTCAATTTCTGGCACAACGTGCACTCATGCATAGTGATCACAAGCGTCATACTGCCGATCTAATGGCTGCACAAGCAACGCTGGAACTGGTGGACCATGTTGAGTTATTACGTACGGCAGCCGGTCCTGAAGGTGCGGTCCAAAGGTTGGAACATCGTTGGGAAGAACAAGAAACGACTTTAATCGGTATTAATCGTGCTGCTGCATTTGCAAGTTTTGTTGCAACCCTGGCCAGCGTTTTACCGATTGCCGGGATGGCAACCTATCTACTGATGACCGGTGTCAATCAAGCTGCTTTGGTGTTGGCTTTACTCGTCTTAATGGGACGTGCAGCAGCGCCCTTGGCTGAACTTGCTACTGCAGGGCTACATATCAATGATTTGTTTGCTGCTCTACGGAACTTTAATCAGATCACACATCCACCAGAGTTGCCTGAGCCATTACATCCTCAAATTCCTACGGGTCATCATATCGCGGTACAAAACATGAGTTATGCACCCGTACTTGAAAATATATCATTCGACATTGCATTGGGGAGCAGAGTATGGGTGACCGGACCAAGCGGTAGCGGTAAGAGTACTTTACTTGAATTGCTGACCCGCTTTGATGATCCTCAAAGAGGAAAAATTACCTTGGGTGGCATAGCTCTTGATCAAATGAAATATCAAGATCTGGTTGCAAATATCGCTTATGTCACACAAGAACCGATTTTGTTCACGGGAACACTGGCTGAAAATATCCGTTTAGGAAAACCTGATGCAACGGATGATGAAGTCGAAATGGCTGCCAGAACTGCGGTATTAGGCGCAATTCTTGACCGTAGTCCAGAAGGCATTCATCAATCTGTAGGTAAGCAAGGCGCCGTATTGTCGGGAGGCGAACGACAGCGAGTGGCAATTGCGCGAGCATTACTCAAAAATGCGCCAATCTTAATCCTTGATGAAGCCACTTCTGCCTTGGATGAAGGGACTGAACAGGAAATCGTTACAGCGATACGTGCTCTTTCTTCTACGGTTATTTTTGTGACCCACCGTGATTCAGCCATTTGGCAGCCAACTCAAATATTAACTTTAGCCTAAGCTATTTCATTTATGCAGAGAGCCCTTGAGCATTTTGTCATGCTTAGGGGCGCTAGGATCATTAAAAATGAATAAACATCAATATCATATGTTTTGCTTGCCGCCAGCAGGGAGTAGCGCGAGTATTTATCATCCATGGAAAAAGCAGATTTCTGACCATATTGCTATTATTCCTATTGAATATTCAGGTCATGGTATAAAAATAAATGAACCATTGATTGATGATCCTGACCTATTGGCGATGCAAATTGCCAATGAAATACAAGCTTACTCAGACACGCCGTTTATTTTATTTGGACATAGTGTGGGAGGGGGCTTGATCTGGAAGCTGCTCAATCATTTGAGTGAAAAAGACATGCTTGACCAGTTGAAATTAATCGTTATAAGTAGCCGACCTGAACATCACCATATTCAGCATATGCGCTACAAACATGAGCTAACTGATGAAAAAATTATTGATGAATTAAAGCGATACAATAATTTCCCTGACGAAATTTCAAATCATCCAGATGCACTCAAATTCTTTCTCAATATTATCCGTAATGATTTTCATCTGAGTGACCGATTACTCAGCGAGAGCATTCATAAGACTGAGGTTCCGGTTGTTGCATTCTATGGTAAACAGGACCCGGATATCCCTGACAAGACAATGATGGATGCATGGCAACAACACACTGAAAACTGGTTGGGTAGTATCGAGTTTGAAGGGGATCATTTCTACTTTCTCAATGCCGAGATCCGAGTCAAAATGCTTGAAAAAATAGCCGCTATCATTGAAACATTGCACATACATATTGAATAAATACAGGCGATGAAGAGCGATAATCCGTTAAATAGCACATTTAATGCTTGTCTGGATGACCTAAATATTCACTATGAAAAGTTAACGGCCTTCGGAGTAGAGATACATAAAGTCCAGCTCAGTCAAAGTAAAGACAGATCTAAACTTGATCACCTATATCGGGAGCTGGATATATTTCTTCCACCGAAGATTGGAGGTGCACGCTTCATTCGTCAATTTGAATTCCTGACAGGGCGTTTAGCTGCCAAATATGCATTACAAAGCCTCAACTTACAGGATTTTATTGTCCATCAAGGCCAACAAGGTGAACCACTCTGGCCAGAAGGAGTCATTGGAGGGATTAGCCATGTGCGATCGGAAAAAAAATGTCATGCCATCGCCTATGCTAAAAATCACACCTTTAAAGAAAAAATATTTGGAATCGATATAGAGTCTCAAAAACACGATATTTTTTTTAATCAAAAAGATGAATTTTATGATGTTTTTTTAAATGGAACTGAACAGCAAGAAATGAAAAAACTGCGGAAAAGTCAGGCATATCTGGATGTGACAATATTCTCCGCGAAAGAAAGTGTTATGAAAGCATTTTATTTAAAATACAATCAAGTTGTTGATTTTAAAAATATAAAATTTAAAGCGCTAGCGGGTGATTTTCTTTATTTTCATGTCATGCAACAGCCTTTACTGCAGAGAAACCTAGAGGTTAAGGTTCATTTTTTCTATACCGATGAAGAGATCATTACAATTTCGAGCCTTGAAAATTAAATTTGTTATTGATAATAATAATCATTTGCATTAATGTGTGTATCAGTATTTTTATACCCCTATATTTAAAAACAAGTACCACAGCATTTACTTGAAAAAAATCAATGTGAGAGGTGATATACAGATGATGCAGACTCAAGTATCAGAAGCGCAAAATTTAGATCATGACGGCCAAAACAAATTCTCATGTTTTTCAACCAAGAACTATCATCTTGAGGTGAATGAATTCGTTAAAACGATCAATACACCTGCAGCAGATACCGCACTATTTAATGAAGAGATTGCGCAATGTTTTGCAGAAATTAAAGCACAAGGACATCAAAATCCGGTTTTAATTGGTGCTCTACCTTTTGATATTACAAAGAAAAGTAGCTTAAATTTTTATGCTGATTATAAAAAAATAACGCAGCCATCTTTGACGAATCATGCATTAAAAAATATGAATAATATTGAAGTCATTCATAAATCATTACTGATTCAACGTCAAAAATTTGAAGGGGCAGTACAGTTAGCCCTAGATGCTTTTGAGAAAAAACAGGTAGAAAAAGTTGTACTTTCCCAGGCGGTTGAATACGAATTTAATCATCGGCAACAACCACAAAACCTATTGGCTGCATTATTAAAACAAAATCCAAATGCCTATAATTTTGTGATTCCGGTCGAACATCATAATTATATTCTAGGTGCAAGTCCTGAACTGCTTTTATCAAAACAGGGACGTCTTGTAATGAGTAATCCATTGGCAGGTTCTCGACCTAAATCCCGGTTTTCTGAAAAAAATCGAGTCAGCCAACAAGAGCTCCATCACTCGGAAAAAGATCAGAATGAGCATCGGATTGTAGTCGAAAATATTATAAAAAATCTGGCTACATATTGTGTCGAGCTTAAAGTCTCTGAATTTCCGGATATTTTAGAAACATCAACGATGTTGCATTTATCCTCAGAATTCCAGGGCGTACTCAAACAGCGGGCACCGGATGCATTAAATCTTGCATTGGAATTACATCCAACGCCAGCAGTCTGCGGCGCACCGACTGATGTTGCCAAGCAATTTATTTTAGATCATGAAGGTTATGACCGACAGTATTATACGGGGTTAGTCGGTTGGATGGATGCTGAAGGCAATGGGGAATGGGTAGTGACCATTCGATGTGGCTTACTCAGTGAAAACAAGATGCGCTTGTATGCAGGTGCCGGCATTGTAGCAGGATCCGATGCTGAATCTGAATGGCTGGAAACGGAAGCCAAAATGCAGACCATGTTAAATATTTTTAATTCAAGCAGCGCTGTTTGATGAAGAGTTTTGCTCAGGCCTTGCCAGACAGCGTGCATCTCTGGGTTGATCATTACAAGCTGGATATAGAATTTATAATGAGAATTGAATGTGAATACGACTAATAAAAAAATTGCATGGGTTGTTGGCGTCAACCAGGGTATTGGACTGGAGGTCATGCAGCGTCTATGTGCTGAAAATATACAGGTGGTCGGTATAGATAAAGCAAACGATCAAGTTCCTGAGCCGTTTAAGGAGATGATCCAGATTTGTGACATACGCGATGAACAGCAAATTTCTAATCTCTGTCGTAGATTGTTAATCAACAGTCCTCCTGATTATTTTATCCATGTTGCGGGAGTCTTACATTTGGAGCAGCATGATGAAATGTCATTTGTTCAATGGAGAGAAACATTTGAGGTCAATCTATTTTCTCCCTTTCATTTTTTTCAGCATTTAAGTCCATATTTTAAAAAGAAAATGGGTGGAAATATTGTGATGATTTCTTCTAATGCCACCAAAGTACCCCGTATGCATATGTCTGCATATGGTGCCTCTAAATCTGCGCTCACCTATTTCAGTAAAACAGTGGCGCTGGAACTGGCTCAATTTGGTATACGCGTCAATATTGTCTCGCCAGGTTCGACAGCGACGGCGATGCAATATCAGTTATGGACTAATACAGATGGTGAACAAAATACAATTACAGGGAATCTCGAGCAGTTTAAGGTGGGAATACCGCTAAAGAAAATTGCGAAGGTAAACGATATCGCCAATGCGGTCATGTTTTTCATCAGTGACCAATCTTCCCATATTACGATGCATGATTTAGTGATTGATGGTGGCGCAAGCTTGGGGAGTTGAATACTTGGCGAGTTAAGCCCACTGAGTGATTATTGATGAATATCACACCTTCAAAAGATGAGCTTATGTGAGTAAAGATGAGTCACAAATAAATCGCTGTATTTGGGGAACAAGCGCAATCAAACCAGATTGCGCTTGTTCCATGATGTCTAGGACAAATTAAAAATGGTACTGGAACATGACGTTCACGAGTTTATTCCATTTACCGTCATCTCCCTGTGCGAGTGAACTGCTGTTTCCGCCGACAAAGGGGTCATTTTTACTCATCACATATTCTGTATTCAAAGACATATTCTTGTATCCCCAAGTGACACCTAGAATATTTCTTTGAGAGTCATTAAAGTTTTGTTCCTGTTTATGAAAACCACTGAATACCAGATAAGGGGTTACATTGAGCGACTCCATCACGTCTTTAAATACATAGCTGGTATCTATCGTATAGAAATAACCTTTGTTGGCAATGTCATATTCGCTATCAAATGAGCCAAAAGTTGACTGATCAGGGCTTAAGGCATCTTTATTGCGAATCGACTGTTTGCCGCCCGTCAGCACAACATTCAGGTTTTTATAATGAATGCGATTAAACAATGCCCAGGTATTTCTCGAACCGTCAGCCCCATTCTTGTTATTTTCAATGTCTGAGTACCAATAACTTCCACCTACCGATATATCGAGATCATCATGGCTTAAAAGCGCCTGATCCACTCGCGCCATCCACATATTTTTTTCGTTTAAATTGGTTTTTAATGGATCGGAAGAGTGAACCATATTGGCTGTGTAACGGGCTGAATCCTGACTTGCGCCATGATAGTTGCCTCCATCGCTGGCAAAATAGGCCAGATCGATTTTGGTTAAGGAAGGCAGTTCAGTGTGATAATTTATCCCTAAGTTGGTCGCATCCTGCAGTCCCATGGTATTGTTAAGCCCTGCATAAAAACTACTATCCCAAAATCTTCCCGGACCAAAAGGAATTGGTTGCAGGCCCAATGTAATGTTATCCGTGGCATTTAAACGATAGCCCGCATAACCATACACCAAGGTTGAAAAGTCACATAAACGGTCATATTGATAACAACGATATTCCAGCTTTCCAAACCAGTCTGAGCGCTCATAATCTAAACGTAAAATGGCAGCATCGAACTTAATCTTTTGATCGGAAGCTGGCTCGCCATAGTGCTTATCTTGGTAGTTGGCGCGTAAGGTTCCTGAAACGGTTAAGGCACCCAATTGATTTTGCGCTTCACCTAATGTGATGCCAGCAGTGGCTGGTAAAGAAATTGCGAAGAGTAAAAAGCTTAAAGCAGATTGTGCGTAGATTTTTTCCAAAATATTATCCGTATTTATTCAATAAGTTAATTAATTTTCTATAAAAGAAAATACATGTTGAAAGGTCTCAAGGCGTTTTATGGTAATTGTTCATAACCGAATGGTCTAGTTTTTGTAGGGAATTGGGGGCTGCAGAAAGGCATTTTTAAGCCTAAAAAATATGGTGGTACGATGAAAATTTAGTCAGTTGGCCAGTGTAGAATTTTAATCTTTTAAGCTTAATTTTATGTGGTCGGATACAGATTGTGGCTTTGTGAATGTGTTGATGAAGAACTGACCTATATAAGCCTGAACTGGCATGTGTGAGGGCAGTGGATTGAGCGCTTTGCTTTTTCATTCTATGAAGCTTGAGCGAAACTTTATGATTCAAGTGCTCGACTCTTTGTCACAAACTGGACGCCAGATCAAGACTAGTCTAAAAAATATTCTGTGAGTGATTTTATTTTTCATAAGATTTGTGACTGTTAAAACGAGAACTCGACACCTTATTGTAGAATGGAGTCAAATTGGATGAACTTTTTTTATATTTCCTTCATTCATACTTAACGAACAATAACGGTTTCAACTTTTTTGAAGGACACTTTATGTTTGTACTTGAGCCAAAGCATGTACATATGAATCTACGTGCCAAGGATAAGGCAACAGCACTGCAATGTTTGGTTAATATTCTGGTTGAAGATCAGTTAACGACAGCAGAGTATTTGACGGGTTTACAGGATCGTGAAGCGCAGGGTGCCACTTATCTGGGACAGGGCATCGCCATTCCACATGGTACACCTCAGTCGCGTGAATTTATCAAACAGACCGGCATCCGGCTTGCGCATTTCCCGGAAGGTGTGGTGTGGGACGGGGAGCATAAAATTTATCTGGCTGTGGTCATCGCTGCCAAATCAGATGAGCATTTACAGGTTCTGCAAATCCTGACCCGCGCTTTAAATCACGATGTCAGTGTTCAGGTACAAACGGCAACCACGGCTGAGCAAATTATTGATATTTTGCAGGTACGCCCGGATACGTTGGTTATCCATGAAAATTTAATCCAGACCCAGACCCATGTTGAAGATATTGATGATTTTTTCTGGGCCGCAGCTAAATTATTAAAACAGCAAAAACTGGTGGAAGCGGGTTTCCTGAGCCAGTTAGATCCTAAAAACCTGATTCAGATTCAGGATGCTATCTGGACCATTTCAGGGAAAAATTACGTTGCAGAAGCCGCCGTCAGTATTGTTCAAGCAGAGCAGGTTCTGAATTTCGCGCAAGGACAAATCCAGACCTTAATCTGCATTGCCCAGCATGAGCAACTTGATACGGTACAGTTGAATCATTTAATTGATCTTCTATTTCAGTCAAATATTCAACAGCAACTTCAGTCCGAGCAAAGTCGCCATGAAATCGCCAAACTGATTGGCGCAGAAATTATCCCGGACTGGCCTTATCAGCCGGTGGTACTTGCCAATAAGCATGGCTTACATGCCCGTCCTGCTACGCAACTGGTCAATATCAGTAAAACATTTAAAGGCGACATTCAGGTTGCGGTGGATGGCGGCCCCTATGTTTCCGCTAAAAGTCTGACCAAATTACTGGCTTTGGGGTGTCAATATGGGCAGACCCTGACCTTTATTGCTGAACCCAATACCGATGCCGTAGAAGGTCTCACGGCAATTGTTCAGGCGGTTAAAAATGGTTTGGGTGAAGAGGTTGAACCACTTGACCAATCTGAAACAGCTTCAATTGTTCAAGCAGAAACAGCGTGGGAAGAAATTATTGATACTGATTTACCTGCTCAGGGAACAGCTGCATCTTCAGGGCTTGCTTTTGGCCCAGCCCATGTGATCAAACCGAAAAAATTTCAATATGAACGTTTTGGGCGCAACCTTAAAGCAGAAAAAGAAAAACTGGAAATCGCACTGTATAGCGTAAAAAACACGATTCACCAGCTTATCCTGAAAACCGAGATTGACGAGATTAAACAAATTTTTCAGGCACATCTGGAAATGCTGGACGACCCCGACCTGATTCAGCAGGTGCATCAGGGTTTAAATCAGAATTTAACAGCAGCTGCAGCATGGCATGACTATATTGAACAGGCTGCACAAACGCAGGCAGCGTTGAATGATCCACTGCTGGCAGAGCGCGCAGCGGATTTACGCGATATTGGCGACAAGGTTCTAAGTGTGCTGTGTGATGAGGTGATGCCACTTGAACCCGAACAAGCTTATATTCTGGTCATGCACGATCTAGGTCCTGGGGATGTGGCGCGTTTAGACAAAGACCGCGTAGCAGGAATTTTAACAGCTGTGGGTGGAGCATCGGCACATAGTGCGATTGTGGCACGCGCATTAGGCATACCTGCCGTGGTGGGTGCCGGTGAGCAGATTCTAAAGATTGAGACACAAACCACCGTGCTGATTAACGGTGACACGGGCGCAATTGATATTGATCCAGCAGCTGAGCAGATTGAGCAGGCGATTCGTGAGCGTGAGCAGCAAAAACAGCGACGTCAGCAAGCGGAACGCCATTGTCAGGAAGCAGCGATCACGATAGATCAGCATCAGATTGAGATTGCAGCCAATATTGGCAAGATTCTGGATACCGCAAAGGCGGTTGATCATGGTGCGGAGGCGATTGGTTTATTGCGGACCGAGCTGGTGTTTATGGCACATCGTCAGGCGCCTAATGAAATTACCCAGGAAAAAGAATATCGTCATGTGCTGGATACCCTTGCAGGGCGTCCACTGGTGGTACGGACACTGGATGTCGGTGGTGATAAGCCGTTACCTTATTTGCCGATTGCTACCGAAGAAAATCCGTTTCTCGGTTTACGCGGAATCCGCCTGACCTTGAGAAAGCCGCAACTCTTACGACAGCAGCTCATAGCCTTGGTCAAAGCAGCAGATGGACGTCCTTTACGGATTATGTTTCCGATGGTGGGGCGAATCGAAGAATGGCGTGCAGCCCGACATATTCTGGATGAGGTGCTGGCAGAATATCCATGTGAAAACCTGCAAGTGGGAATCATGATTGAAGTCCCTTCAGCTGCCTTGCTCGCACCATTACTGGCCAAGGAAGTGGATTTCTTTAGTATCGGTACCAATGATTTAACTCAATATACCTTGGCGATTGACCGTGGCCATCCCGTATTGTCTGCCGAAGCAGATGGATTACACCCAAGTATTTTATTATTGATTGATCAGGCCGTCCGGGCAGCACATGCCCACCAAAAGTGGGTCGGGGTGTGTGGTGAACTGGCAGCCGATCCAAAGGCTGTCCCGGTTTTATTAGGCTTGGGGGTGGATGAACTGAGTATGTCTTCATCCAGCATTCCTTTGGTCAAAGCACAAATTCGGACCTTGAATTATGTAGATTGCCAGCAACTTGCTCAACGCGCTTTACAGTGTGAAAGTGCCACAGCAGTCCGTGATTTGGTGGAGTTGACGCATGGCTAAAATATTAACCATTACTTTAAATCCTGCGATTGATGTCACCCTTGAACTGGATGAATTGCGAGTGGGTGAGGTCAACCGCCAGCAACAGGTACAATCCCATGCTGCAGGTAAGGGACTCAATGTTGCACAGGTATTGCATGATCTTGGACATGAGCTGATTGTGTCGGGCTTTTTAGGGAAACAGAATCGGGCCTTGTTTGACCAGCATTTTCAAGCGATGCAGTTTGATAATCAATTTGTTTATGTTGAGGGTGAAACCCGCCAGAATATCAAGATTGCTGAACAGTCTGGACGAATGACCGATCTTAATGCCAAGGGCTTTCGGGTGTCTGAGCATGATAAACAGGCCTTGTTTACGCGTATTCAGGCCTGCTCGCAACACGTCGATTATGTCGTGATTGCTGGCAGTCTGGCTCAGGGTTTTAGCATAGATGATTTTAAGTACCTGATCTCGATCTTGCACAAACAGCACAAGCATGTTGCGATTGATAGCAGTGGACAGGCCTTGGGGGCTGCGATTGAAATGAATCCGTGGATGATCAAACCCAATACCGATGAATTACAGGAAAGTTTTGGTGAGGTGGCTGAAAATTTTTCCCAACAGCTTGCCTTGTTCCAACGCTTAAATTGTCAGATTGAACATATTGTCATTTCGATGGGAGAAGCCGGGGTCAACTGGATCAATCCGGCACTGGCCTTGCATGCCAGTCCGCCTCCAGTCACTGTAAAAAGTACCGTCGGTGCAGGTGATTCATTACTGGCAGGCATGGTGCATGGTCTGGTGAGTAACATGACAGCTGAGCAAACCCTCAAAACGGCTACCGCCATTGCCAGTCATGCAGTGACGCAAGTCGGCTTTCGTGTGCCTGAAGCTCAGCGACTGGAAGCGCTAAAACAACAAACCATAATCAACACTTTGGATAACTCTGATGCAAACAATTAAATCTGTTTTATTTGTGATCAATTCGCAACAGTATGTCAATGCGTTGATTCTGGCAAAAAAACTGTCTCAGCTTGCGCAGCAGCAAGGCTATGACAGCGCGATCATTGCTGTGCAGGATCAACTTCCTGAACAAGATTTTGATACGGCTGTTTTTATTGGCCAAGCACCCTCACAACTTGAGGCTTTTAATGACTATGCGGTTGCCACCATTTCATTGCAGCAAGCGATGGATAATGCCGAGCAGTCTTTACAGGATGCTTTAAGCAAGACCACGACAGTTGCGCAATTGGCAACACAGCCAAATGATCAGCCTCAGGCACAGAATTTTGTTGCGGTGACGGCCTGTCCAACAGGTGTGGCACATACCTTTATGGCGGCAGAAGCATTACAACAGGGCGCAGCTAAATTGGGCTATCGCATTCAGGTCGAAACACAAGGTTCGGTTGGTGCTAAAAATATCCTGACGGATGAAGCCATTGCTGCTGCGGATATTGTGATTCTTGCTACCGATATTGAAGTCAATACCGACCGCTTTGTCGGCAAACGTGTGTATCGTTGCGGTACAGGCTTTGCATTGAAGCAAACCGATAAGGCATTTGCGGAAGCAATCACGGAAGCCAAGCTTTTAGAATCCTCTAAACAAAATAGCCAAAAGACCAGTCAGGAGGCCAATAAGGAAAAAACAGGTGTCTATAAACACCTGTTAACTGGCGTATCCTTTATGTTGCCGATGGTAGTAGCGGGCGGTTTGCTTATCGCGCTATCCCTGTGTTTTGGACTGAATGCGGCTGAGCAGGCGGGAAGTCTGGCTGCTGTGTTAAAGCAGATTGGTGCGGCTGCTTTTAGCCTGATGGTGCCGATGCTTGCCGGATACATTGCTTATTCGATTGCGGATCGTCCGGGTCTGGCGCCAGGTCTGGTCGGTGGCCTCATCGCAACGCAATTAAATGCAGGATTTTTAGGGGGGATCGTCGCTGGCTTTTTAGCTGGCTATATTGCTTTATTCTTGGCCAAAAAAATCAAGCTACCTACCAGTCTTGAAGCCTTAAAGCCGATTTTAATTGTGCCCTTATTGGGAACATTATCGGTCGGTCTGATCATGTTTTATGTGGTGGGACATCCGGTCGCGCAAATTTTTGAGATGATGAAGGATTTTCTCAACAATATGGGTACCACCAACGCCGTGCTAATGGGTATCGTACTGGCTTCGATGATGTGTATTGATTTAGGCGGGCCGATTAATAAAGCCGCCTATGCCTTTACCGTGGGTTTGTTGACCACCAATACCTATATGCCGATGGCCGCGACCATGGCTGGCGGAATGGTGCCTGCGATTGGGATGGCGATTGCAACCCTATTGGCAAAGCAAAAGTTTAACCAGAGTGAGCGAGATGCGGGTAAGGCTGCATTTGTACTGGGCCTGTGCTTTATTTCCGAAGGGGCGATTCCCTTTGCAGCCAAAGATCCGATTCGGGTCATTCCAGCCTGTATTGCAGGTGGAGCAGTCACAGGTGCCTTGGTGGCATTATTTCATTGTGAACTGGTGACACCGCATGGTGGGATTTTTGTATTACTGATTCCAAATGCGATTAGTCATGCCTGGCTCTATCTGGCAGCCATTGCAATTGGTAGCGGTATTACCGGTGTAATTTATGCGCTTTTAAAACGCCGTGAAGTGGTTGAGGTGCAGGCTGCCTAGGCTTTGGTTGTTCTCCGTTAAAATATATAAGGTAGATTGTTGGGCACAATGATCTGCCTTTTTTATTTGTCATTACATCTAGATTACATTAATCAATGCATCGAAAATCACAGCGAATTTTTGTGTTAATTCAATGAATTTTATCTTTCATTTGCCAGCCATTATTTCATTCAATCACTAATTATTGTTATGATATAACATAACTTTAATTTATTTATGATTTTATGTCTGATTTATCTCAACGTTTACAAGCAATTGATGCACTAAGAGGGTTAGTGATTCTGCTCATGATGGTTGATCATGTACGGGAAACCTTTTACCTACATCATCAAGTCCCAGATCCGATGGTGATTTCTGAAACAGAAGGATCACTGTTTTTTAGCCGAGTTTTAGCCCATCTTTGTGCACCCGTTTTTGTGGTGCTGACCGGTTTATCTGCTTATCTCTATCAGGCCAAGAATAATAGTATTGCGATGACGCGCGAATTTTTGTTGAAGCGCGGTTTATTTTTAATTGGACTTGAACTACTAATTGTCAATTTCGCGTGGACAGGTAAATTCCCGCCCGATGTGATTTATTTACAAGTCATTTGGGCCATTGGTTTTAGTATGATTGCCTTGGCATTACTCATTGGCTTGCCACAAAAACTGCTGTGGGGAATCAGTTTGCTGATCATTTTTGGGCATAATTTAATGGACAATATTTCATTCGCACAGGGTTCTGTGATGAATACGATATGGTTGGTCTTACATGAACGGGGCTGGATCAACTTTGGAGAGGTGCTACGGGTCAGAACATCGTATCCCGTGTTGCCCTGGATTGGCGTGATTACTTTAGGTTATGGTCTTGGCCATGTTGTTTTTGGCAAACCGAAGACGTCTCAGCAAAAGAATCGTATGCTCTTCACTTTTGGGTTGATGAGCATTGCTTTATTTTTCGTGTTAAGGGGGCTTAACATTTATGGTGACCAAGCTTGGGAAATGATGCCAACGTGGAGTGAAACATTGATGAGTTTCCTGAACCTGACCAAATATCCACCTTCATTATTTTTCATTTTATGGAATGTGGGGATCGGACTTATTATTCTGGTCTTATTGCAGAGGATTGAAACCAAAAACTGGGTCAAGCCTTTAATCATCTTTGGCTCTGTACCAATGTTTTTCTACATCGTGCATTTATTTGTGCTTAAAGCCTTATATGTCATTGCTGTAGGTATTTGGGGACATAATTATGGCGATTATTATGGCGTAGATCACATGGCGACAGTGTGGAGGATTGCTGTGATTTTAAGTATTGTTTTATATCCAGCGATGCTGAAATTCTCTTCCTTTAAACATCGTAATAAGCATATTCCGTTGCTTAAATATTTTTAGTTTATTGAAAATAGAGTTGTTTTTTCATATTCAGTTTGAATGAGATCGACTATTTAAAGATTCAGAAAAACCTCTTGTCTAAGCCAAGAGGTTTTTTACTCTCATTGCAACTTATCTTGGGTTTTGGTCTCAAAGTCACTGGCATCATGCCGCTCATGCAGTTGACTGGCTAAATCGCCAAAAGTACGATTCACCATACGACCACGTTGTACCGCAGGACGCGCGAGAATGGCGTCGGCCCAACGTTGCACATGTTTATACTGATCGACGCTTAAAAACTCATCCGCATTATAAACCCAGCCTTTGACAACACTGCCATACCACGGAAAAGCCGCAATATCGGCAATGCTATATTCCTGACCTGCGAGGTATTCATGCTTTGCTAAATGTTGGTCTAATACGTCCAGTAAACGTTTAGTCTCCATCGCAAAACGGTTAATGGCATATTCAATTTTTACTGGCGCATAGGCATAAAAATGTCCTAAACCACCACCAATATAAGGTGCGCTGCCCATTTGCCAGAATAACCAGTTTAAACATTCCGTACGTGCAGCAATGTCAGTGGGAATAAAGGCTTTAAATTTTTCAGCCAGATAGAGCAAGATTGAACCTGATTCAAATACCCTGAGTGGTGGATTTTGGCTATGATCCACCAAGGCGGGAATCTTAGAGTTCGGATTAATTTCAACAAAACCGCTACCGAATTGCTGGCCTTCACCAATTTTGATTAACCATGCGTCGTATTCAGCCCCGACATGTCCAAGCGCGAGTAATTCTTCCAGTAGAATCGTGACTTTTTGTCCGTTCGGCGTGGCAAGTGAATATAATTGTAATGGGTGCTTCCCGACCGGGAGCTTCTCCTCAAAGCGACTCCCTGAGGTGGGCTGGTTTAGATCGGTCTTTTCTCCAGTCCATTGCCAGATTTGTGGCGGAATGTAATTTGAATCCTTCATTTTTATTGGCCATGTCATGAATCGATTGGTTTAGTGTAGGTGAGCCAGCGCAGGATTGAGTGGTTTTTTTGTGGCAAAACTTTAACCGTTTTTGAATCAACAAGACTGAAGCCTGATTAATCAGATTTTGATTGCATGATCTGAAAGTGTTGATCAATCACATGCAGCCAGGCCTGTACTGCCGGAGAGACGGGCAGATTCTTTTTCCATGCCATAGCCAGATGCCACTGAATATTTGGCTTTTCAAGTGGAATGGCGGCAAACAAATCGGGATCGAGCATGTCGGTATAATATTGCGGTAACAGGGCAATGCCCATACGTTGCAGCACCATATCTGCCAGCAGGTTCCATTGACTGGTACGGCAGGCAATGCTTGGGTAGAAACCATGCTGTTCACAGGCATCCAGAATAATACGATTCAGCGAGAAGTTTTCAGGAAACATCAAAAAGGACTGATGTTGTAATTCTTCCAGGTATATTTTCTTGCGTGTTGCCCAGGTCGCATCACGCCGTAATAACACCATCAAAGGATAGTTACATAATTCAATGCTATTAAAAATGTGCTGGTCAAAAGGGTGCAGCAACACGCCTACGTCCAGTTCATTATTTAATAACGCCTGTTCAATTCCTTTGGAACCGACCTCAAGAAAGGCAAGCTCGATCTCTGGCCATTGTTGATGATAATCAAACAGGGCGGTGGTCAGCAGTTGCGAGCCTAAAGGGGGAACCCCCAACTTTAAGGTACCTGTTTTGAGTTGCTGATAATTTTCGATTTCCAGAAAAATATTTTGTTCTGCCTGTAGCAACTCGAGCGCATGCTGATAGATGCGCTGGCCAATTTCCGTCAGTTCAACCTGTCTTTTTCTACCATGTTCAGGTTTGACCAAAAGCTGTACCTGCAGTTGTTCTTCCAACTGCTGCAAGATTTTACTGATGGTCGGTTGGGTCAAATAGAGCTGTTCAGCGGTACGGGTAAAACTTTTGGTTTTGACCAGCGTGACAAAGCATTGTAGTGATTTGAAGGAAAGCATAATGAATGTAATATTATTCCATTTAGGCATAATATTAACATGAATAATTCATATTTTCCGAGTAGTACTGGGCTAGCATAATGAGGTAATTCACCAATTTATTTGCTTGTCATGAGTACTGAATCCACTTCTGCAACGTTCTCTCCCAAAAGCTTGTTCGCATTGCTCAAACAGATTTTAATTCTGGCTGCTTTTTGGGGCGCAGGCTATATTCTGCATCAACAAATCGGTGTCCCGATCTCCGCAGGGATTTTAGGCATGTTGTTATTGCTGATCTGTCTGTTTTTAAAACTGATTAAAATAGAGCAGGTAGCCATGGGGGCTACGGTAGTTTTAGGCGAGTTATTGCTGTTTTTTGTACCTGTGGTTGTCGCCGTAGTCCAATACAAAACCTTATTTATGACTGAAGGCTGGCAGATTGTCCTGAGTATTGCCTTAGGCACAATTCTGGTGATGTTAAGCACCTGTCTCACCATTCATTACTACAACCGTCTCAAAAGCTATCTGCAAACACGTAAACCTTTCCAGCATAAGCATATCTAAAGGCATTTCACATGAATATCTGGTCAATCCTCTGTCTGATCTGGACCTTGGTCGCCTATGTGGTTGCAAAACGTCTCTATCAGAAACATCCCAAATTATGGCTTTCTCCCGCGATTAGTGTGCCGGTGCTCACGATTGTATTGATGGCGATTTTTGGTATTTCCTATCAGACTTATGCCCAAGATACGCAATGGATCGTGAATTTGCTTGGACCCGCAACAGTTGCCTTTGCTGTGCCTATTTACCGTTATCGCGATACCATCCGTAAAAACCTGGGGGTGTTATCCATCGCGATCATTGTCGGCATGAGTGTTGGGGTAATGTCGGCTTATGAGATGGCGCAACTGTTTCATTTCAGTCCCGAAGTCACCAACAGTTTGATGGCCCGTTCAATTTCAACACCTTTTGCGATGATTCTCGCTGAAGATATTCATGGTTCGGCTGCACTGGTGTCGCTATTTACCGTGATTACCGGCTTGGTCGGAATGATTTGTGGCGATGCCATTTTAGCATTCACCAAAATCCGTTCAGCGGTAGCCAATGGTGCCGCATTCGGTAATGCAGCTCATGGTTTTGGTACAGCCCGGGCGCAGCAACGTAATAGTGAGGAAGGGGTGATTGCCAGTTTAACCATGGTGATTGCGGGTATCCTGATGGTACTGGTCGGGCCGTTTGCCATTCACCTATGGTTATTAATTTAAGTCTTGAATTGACTGTTACATAAGAAAATAGGGCGTGAGTCAAAGCTGATTGTTAATCACAGCAAGTGGCTTTTGGATTCTCTATGACTCACTGTCCTTAAAGGTTTCATTCAAGGCCTGTTGCACTGCATCGACTCTGGATTTACAGGCTTTATAAGCCGTCATTGATTCTTCGACAATTTTCATCAAATTATCAATATCCGGTTGTTCCTGCGCTTCCAGTAGTTCGGCATTGTTTTTTAATAATGCATAACCGTCTTTAAAGCTTAATTCTTTCTTCGTCATGATCAATCACCTCGGTAAGCTGGGCATGGATATAGCCATCCTGCATTTCAATAGATAGGCATGAACTCGCTTGATGGATAGAGCGAATCGCCTTGTTTTCACTACGGACAATGCCATAACCCTTGGCGAGTACGTTTCTGGGATTTTGCAATAAAGTTTCCCGCATCAAGGTTTCGATTTGAGTCGAGGCTGTTTTGAGTTGCTGCTTGGCAAAATATTGTAGCGTTGATCTGGCAACCTGAAGCTGCAAATGGCTGGTGCTGATCTGGTTCTCAGCCTGCGACTTGATACGATGAATCAACTGCTCATTCTGGCTTTGATAAGCCGTAATCTGATGTTGGGAAAGCAATTTGATGCTTTGAAAATATTCCATCACTTCTACAGAACGTTCCGAGATCAGATTACGGATACCTGCAATCACCTTACTTGGCGTATCGAAGGAACGATGCGCAATTTCATCTAAAATGGTTCGATCTTTTTCATGTCCAATCCCGACCCAAATCGGTACTTTGCGTTTACATAGCAGGGCGGCCAGATCATAGTCATTTAAATAGGCCAGATCGTTGACTGCACCGCCACCTCGAATGATCACGATCAGGTCGGGCGGAATGGTGTAATCTGCTGCCCATTGACGGAGTCCTGTGCCTAAGGACTCCATAATGCTATTGGCTGCGGTATTTCCCTGAAAAGTCGCGGTGTGATAGACAAAAGTGCAGACACCTGCTTGCTGTAATGCGTCGGCATCTTTCTTGAAGTCACCTAAGCCGGCTGCATTTTCAGGTGCAATCACCAATACATGCTCAATATCAAACGGTGTAGGAAGCGCTTTATTCAGAGCAAGTAAACCTTCACTGCTGAGTCTGGCCAGAATTTGCTGATAACGTTTGGCAATATCACCGAGGGTAAAACTTGAGTCGATATCTTCAATATTGACAGAGAAGCCGTATTGCGGATCGAAGCGAGCTTTAATTTTAATCAGTACATTCAAATCTCTGGATAGCTCAATACCACTTTCACGTTCAAACTTCAGCACGATTTTTGCGGCAGTAAATTTCCAGATCGTGGCTTTACAGCTGGCAATGACTTTGTCGGTGTCCTGTTCTTTTTCAGCCAGTTCAAGATAATAATGTCCACCTTTGATACTGAGATTGCGAATCTCGGCTTTCACCCAGACTGGCTCGTCAAAGGTCAGGCGAATGATTTCCTGGACGGTTGCTAGATAGTCGCTAAGAGAAAGTTGCGGTTCAGACATTAGGTCAGACAATGAATAGGATAGGACTATAGTAGCAAATGGATTAACCTGATAACAAATCAGACCTATCTTGTTTCTATTTATTTTTGATAAGTCATAACGCATCTACAGTCTATTTTTAAAGATTACTGTAGATGCGTATTGTGAGGTAGATATTAGAGGGATTTATTCCATTTCAAGAATTTAAATAATCCAAACATAAACATGATCCAGACCGGAATTAAAATCACCGACTCCTTAAAGCCTTGCGTCCACATGATATATAAAATCATCACGATAAATGCCAAAACCAGATAATTACTCAGGGGGGAGAATAGGGCCGGGAATTTGACGGTTTTGCCTTGTTCCTGAATGGCACGTTTAAATTTTAAATGGGTAAAGCTAATAATGGCCCAGTTTAGGACCAGCGCCGCAACTGCCATATACATTAAGTGGCTTAAGGCCTGTTCCGGCACAAAATAATTCAGTAATACACAGCCAAAAATCAGCACAGAAGAAAAGATCACCGCAGGCATTGGCACACCTTGTGGGCTGACTTTTGCAAACACTTTGGGAGCATTACCTTGGACAGCCAAACCATACAACATCCGGCTATTGGCATACATGCCACTGTTATAGACTGAAAGCGCGGCGGTCAGAATAATAAAATTAAGTAAATGCGCTGCCCAATTAATCCCGAGCTGGCTGAAAATCATTACGAAAGGACTTTTATCCAGACCGCCCAAATCCAGTTGATTCCATGGAATGAGTGACATGATGATGGCAAGTGAAGCGACATAGAAAAGCAAGATCCGGAAGATCACCTGATTGATAGCTTGCGGAATACTTTTTTCAGGATTTTCTGCTTCAGCAGCGGTCATACCGATCAGTTCAATGCCGCCAAACGCAAACATTAAAAAGGCCAGCATATAAAACAAACCGGAGAAACCATGCGGGAAAAATCCGCCGTGTTGCCATAAGTTGGTGAAACTGGCCGTCGAATCAGCTCCTGCAGTCAGCAACAGGTACAGACCGAACACAATCATGGAAATGACAGCAACGACTTTGATAATCGCTAACCAGAATTCAGATTCGCCGTAAAATTTCACATTGCCCAGATTTAAGCAGGTCACCACAATGAAGAAAAATAAGGTCGAGATCCAGGCCGGAATATGTGGCCACCAATAATGGACATATTTGGCAATGGCTGTCAGCTCAGTCATTGCCACCAGAATATAGACGACCCAATAATTCCAGCCCGATAAGAAACCAGCAAATCTTCCCCAATATTTTTGTGAAAAATAACTAAAAGAGCCTGCGACAGGTTCTTCTACAATCATTTCACCCATTTGACGCATGATCAGAAATGCGATCAAGCCAACAATGGCATAGCCCAAAATAATCGAAGGGCCAGCAGACTGGATCACTTGAGCAGAACCTAAAAACAGACCTGTACCCACCGCACCGCCCATAGCGATCAGGTGGATATGACGATTTTTTAGTCCACGTTTTAATTGGGGGGAAGAGTTACTCAAAATAAGATGCGCTGAACAAAAAAGAAGTGATTGTAATGGATCGTGAGAGGAACGACTAGTTTGAAAATTGAATTATGATCAGTAGTGAAGAATATTAAGATGAGATTGCTAATAAGAAGATGCTTGATAGAATCGGTTTTAATGAAAAATAGCCTTATAGTTATCAATAGATGGAATTTGATGAGTTATCTTTACCGTGATTCATGAAGGTTATATTTGCTATGAGAAATAACAAAAGCTTAAATGAATTGTGAGTAGTCCCGGGAGAAGGTGCAAAAAGTTGGATGCAGCAATTGAAGTCTTTTTTGTGGAGGGTGTATAGAAAATGGTCCTAAAATTAAGATATGAGAGAAAGATATTATGTATTCTAATTTAGATAAAAAATATCCTTCTTTTGATACTACTCTTAAAAGTTTTGCTATTTTCGGATTAATCTTTATCCTTTTTAGCTTTTTTTCAGGGCTTTCTGTTGGATTGTATAACTATTCTGGTCTTGAATTAGATGGTATTGCCCAATTTATTTGGTGTATAACATATTTTTATTTCGCATATCTACTGGGTTTTTGTTTATTAAAACATGTATATATGCGTAATAAAGATAATATTTCTTTTGGCAAAGTCGAAATTTTAACTTACTTACTCTTGGCTGCTTATTATTTGTTTGTATTTCCTCGTTATTATTTTTTTAATGGTAAGCATGATTTATATGGTTTTAGGTTTATACTAGGTTTTATATATCCTTTTTGGATACTAACGCCATTATTTTTTTCTAATTTTAAGGCTAAATTTAATGTGTGCTTATGTGTTTTTCTTTGCATAGGAGAAATTATATTTTGGTTTTTGTTTTTTAAAATAGGTGGTTCTGATTTCTATAAAAGACCAACTTTTGTTAGTGTGATGATTAGTTCAATTATATTTACTTTAACTTTTCCTCGGTATCTATCATGGTTACAAAAAATCGATGTTGATAAATGGGTCGCTCCATTTTTTTTAAAACAAGAGCGAATTATCTCTAAGATGTTATCTTGGATAGCAATGGTACTGGGTGGTCTATTTATGTTTCTATTCTATTTATGCTTTTAATTTAATGGTTAAATCTCTAAATGTCGGGAAAATGCTTGGCATTTTTATCAGCTGAATTGAGATAAAACCCATCATTCCAATTTCAGCAAAGCTTAGCAAATAATAATATTTTATGTGAATTTTCAACCAGATTAGACTCATCCAAAGATAAATAACAACAATGTATTTATCAAAAGAATCAATTTTTCATTCGGATGTTTTCTTTGGATTGGCAGTATATACAGAGTGTGCTGCCGCAGTTCTATGCGGCTACCCTCATGACCTTAAAAATCTCCTTTATCGGTATTGTACTCTCTATTCTGCTTGGGCTGATCTGTAGCATCATCAGCACATATCAGGTTCGGATACTCAATAAAATTGTCAAAGTCTATATCGAGGTTTCCCGCAATACCCCTTTGCTCATTCAGCTATTTTTTCTCTACTACGGTTTGCCCAAGATCGGCATCAAACTGGATGGTTTTAGCTGTGGTGTGATTGGCCTGACTTTTCTTGGCGGCAGCTACATGGCAGAAGCTTTCCGTGCGGGTTTACAGTCAGTTGCGCAAGGGCAGATTGATTCGGCCCGAAGTGTAGGATTAAACGCCGTGCAAGTCTTTCAATATGTGGTATTCCCACAGGCGTTATCGCTGTCCATTCCTGCGATTGGCGCAAACTGTTTATTCCTGATTAAAGAAAGCTCGGTCCTGAGTGCAATAGCAGTGGTAGAACTTCTGTTTGTGACTAAAGACCTGATCGGGATGGATTACAAAACCACCGAAGCTTTATTTCTGTTAATCGTGGCTTATCTGATGATTTTGCTACCCGTTTCAGCGCTGACCAGTTATCTGGAATATCGCAGTCGCAAGGTGAGCCATGGGACTTGAGTATTTATTTCAGCCGAGCCATGTCGAACGTTTGCTGTATGGCTTGTTGCAAACCATTGAAATTGCCTTTTTATCGGTATTTTTATCTGCCATTTTCGGTACCATTTTTGGGGTGATCATGACCTCCAGAAATTTGCTGGTCAAGATCCTGTGCCGTTTCTATCTGGAAACCATTCGGATTGTGCCGATTCTGGTGCTGTTATTTGTGTTCTATTTTGGGCTGGCGACATGGTTTAACTGGCAGTTGTCATCGTTTTGGGTCTGTATTTTTGTCTTTACCTTATGGGGAACTGCGGAAATGGGAGATCTGGTTCGTGCTTCCATCACTTCGATCGATCAGCATCAACGTGATACAGCTTATGCCGTAGGTCTAAATCATGTACAAACTCTGGTTTATGTGATTTTCCCGCAAAGCCTAAAACGGGTTACCCCGGGCGCACTGAATTTGTTTACTCGAATGATCAAAACCAGCTCTCTGGCAGTATTGATCGGTATGGTGGAAGTCCTGAAAGTGGGGCAGCAGATTATTGAAAATTCATTATTGACGGTTCCTAGCGCATCGTTATGGATCTACGGTTTTATCTTTATTCTTTATTTCCTGATTTGTTATCCATTATCGCTTTTAGCAGCGCATTTAGAAAAAGTGTGGGAAAACGCATGACTTTGTTATCGATACGGCATTTACATAAATTTTATAAGCAAAGTCAGGTATTGCATGGCATTGATCTGAATGTGCAACAAGGTGAAGTGGTGGTGATTCTGGGACCATCCGGTTGTGGAAAGAGCACCTTGTTGCGCTGTATCAATGGGCTGGAACCGATTCAGCAGGGAGAAATTCAGCTCAAAGATGTGGGCGTGCTTGGGCAGGACTTGCCTTGGGATCGCGTACGTCAGCAGATTGGCATGGTGTTTCAGAACTATGAACTGTTCAAGCATATGAATGTGATTGATAACATTCTGCTGGGTCCGCTAAAAGCACAAAAACGCCAACGTGCAGAAGTGGAACAACTGGCAGATCAGTTATTGCAGCGCGTGGGCCTACTGGATCGTAAATATGATTATCCATCTAATCTATCAGGTGGGCAGAAACAGCGGATTGCCATTGTCCGTGCCTTGGTAATGCAGCCCAAAGTCATTTTACTGGATGAAATTACTGCGGCTTTAGACCCGGAAATGGTACGCGAAGTGCTGGATGTGGTACTGAAACTGGCACAAGAGGGCATGACCATGCTGATTGTTACGCATGAAATGGGCTTTGCTCGCAAAGTGGCAGATCGCATTATTTTTATGGACAAGGGCCAGATTATCGAGCAAAGCACCCCAGAGGATTTTTTTCAGCATCCGCAGACGGAACGGGCCAAAACTTTTTTAAATATCTTGAATTATTAAAAGCAATCAGAGGACGTGATGAGATTACATTTAGTCGCCGGACGATCTGGCAATACATCGAAAATAAAAACGGTAAGGCTTGGCATGAGCTGTGTGCTGGTGGCAGGCATATTAACAGGGTGTAATCAACCGGCTTCATCTGAAACCAAAAGTAGTACAGCAGACAGCTCCTTGGAGCAGATCAAGAAAAATGATGTGCTACGGGTTGGGGTGTTCGCGGATAACCCGCCGTTTGGTTATGTGGACAGTGCTGGTAAAAATCAGGGCTTCGATGTCGCCTTGGCGAAGCGTGTGACCAAAGATTTGCTCGGAGATGAAAATAAAATCCAGTTTGTCGTCACAGAAGCAGCCAATCGGGTTGAATTTTTAAAGTCAGACAAAGTTGATGTGGTCTTTGCCAGCTTCTCTGTGACACCCGAACGTCAACAGGTGGTTGATTTTTCCCAACCCTATTTAAAGGCATCGCTAGGCATTGTTTCACCTAAAGCCAAAGCCATTACCGATGTGAAAAGTCTGGAAGGCAAAACTTTAATTGTGAATAAGGGTTCAAGCTCGGACAGCTATTTCACTAAAAACTATCCGAAAGTGCATTTGTTGAAGTTTGAACAAAATACCGATGCGTTTAATGCCCTCATCGATGGTCGGGGTGATGCGATTTCCCAAGACAGTACCTATGCTTTGGCATGGGCTGCCAAGAATCCGGATTATGTGGTCGGTATTCCACAGATTGGCAATGAAGATTTTATCGCCGCAGGCGTGAAAAAAGGCAATACCCAATTGCTGCACTGGCTCAATGATGAAATCAAACAGCTACGCAGCACGGGCGAAGTTCAAAAGATTTATGACCAAACCTTAAAGCCGATATACGGTGAAAAAGTGAATCCTAATATCTTTTTAGATGTCGATTTAGCGAAGCAATAACATAAATGAAAAGGTTAAAAATAGAGGTAACGATATGCAGACAATAACATTCTCAAATATTCAAAAACTGTTGCTGGCTTCTGTATTCAGTCTGGGTCTCACCGCATGTAACAAGACGCCACAGTCGGCAGAAAAATCAGCGGATAGCTCAGCTCAGGTTTCCAGTATCGAACAGATCAAGAAAAATGGTGTGGTACGTATTGGGGTATTTAGCGATAAGCCTCCTTTTGGTTATCTGGATGCGCAAGGTAAAAACCAGGGTTTTGATGTGGAAATTGCCAAGCATGTGGCCAAGGATTTATTGGGAGATGAAAACAAGGTTCAGTTTGTACTGACTGAAGCTGCCAATCGTGTCGAATATCTGAAAGCCAATAAAGTCGATATTATTTTTGCCAATTTCACCGTGACCCCTGAACGTAAGCAAGTAGTGGATTTTGCCAAGCCTTATTTAAAAGTCGCCTTAGGTGTGGCGTCTCCAAAAAATAAACCGATAACGGATATTGCTCAATTAAAGGATCAGACTCTATTGGTGAATAAGGGCACCACAGCGGACTCATTTTTTAGCAAACAACATCCTGAAATTAAGCTGCAAAAATATGAGCAAAATACCGAAACCTTTGATGCGCTAAAAGATGGTCGCGGTGCTGCTCTGGCCCACGACAATCTATTGGTACTGGCCTGGGCGAAAGAAAATCCAAATTACACCGTCGGCATTACCAATCTGGGTGAGCAAGATTTAATTGCACCTGCTGTACAAAAGGGCAATAAAGCATTGCTGGATTGGTTAAACCAGGATTTAGAAAAGTTGGCTAAAGAAGGGGTTATTCATCAAGCTTATGAAAAAACTTTAAAACCTGTTTATGGTGAGGGTATCCCTGCCAAAGATTTAATTATTGAATGATTTAAATTACCTTCAACATTATAAAAGTATAGGTTTTAACTGCTTATATATTAAGCGCCATTTTTCTAATAAATCATTTAAAATGCCCTGGCTTTTTTGCTGGGGCTTTTTCTTTAATATCTTTATTCTTCAGTATAAAGGGATAATTATATTTTAAAAAGCTGTCATATTTTATCATTATAAATAATAGAGTCGTACTCACTTTATCAGTACGTTGTGGAATAATATAGATGTTCAATCGATTGCCTGTACCTGAAAACCTTCCCTGTAGATTAACGGATGCCTTTTACCGCATTCATCAATATTTGCCAAAAGGAAATGTAAAACAGCGGGTTAAGCTGGATGATGCACTCAATCAGATCAATACCGATGATCTGTATGCATTACAGGATTTTCCCCTGCACAATTTTTCTGCCTATGAAGGCTGGGGCATTGATTCGAATATCACTCAGCAGGCAAGTTCACAAAATCCTATTGTTGCAAAAGGGATATATTTTTGGAAAAAACAGTTATATCACTCTATTAATCCTTATAAACTCGATCTGGACGGATATATAATCAAAATTCCTGAATTTACCAGACTTCCTGAAGGGATAAATGCCATTATTTTAGAACAGGATAAGCGCTTAGATTTCTCTGATATTGAAAATGTAAAAATAAAAAAAACAATTGCGCCGATGCAAGGTGTTATTCAACAAGGCAGTGTGTTTAAACAAGGCGATTTAATTCTTGCAAAAAACCAGAAAATTACACCTGAACGCTTAATCTCACTCAGACGTGCGGGTATTACAGAGCTTTCTATTTATCGACACCCTAAAATCCTGATTGTTAATATGTTTCCTTTCGATCAAGCGGGAGAAATCAGTGAAGAATGCTTATACCTCAAAGATTTGCTAAAAACATGGGGGTATGGCGAGGTTGAGATTAAACCGCATAAACCGGCACGTTATGACAGGGCATTTAATTACCATCAAGAAGCTGGACATCCCGCATTAGATGGAAGCTTGACTTCCGCTTGGGACGAATATCATCAGTTTTTTGATGAGCAAATTCCTGAGTTTGATATTATTTTATGCTGGTCACCTTTAAATCCTTATGGTTCTGGATTAGGGCTTTCAAAGCTGGCTAACTTTTATCAAGGCAATGGTGATGGTCCCGTTACGACCTGTTGTGTGCCAGCCAGTGAATTCCGGATTTTTCAGAGTAATGACCGAAGCCCTAGACTCACTCAGGTCGTAAACCGTTATGGTGAACGTGGGCAGTTAAGGGAAATACGGACAGAGATCACTGAAGATCGAACGACAATTATCAGCCTACCTGGCAAAATGCATGATGTTGCGTTGTTGATGCATGTATTTGTGAAATATATTTTAAATAAGCATGATCCTGATTTTTTTGAGAATTTGTATTTGCAAGGCAGGATCGACCAGCAGCTTGAGCCTGATCCAAAATATAGAACATTATTATGGGGACGCTACCAGTTTGAAGCAGATGGTCAATATTCGCTACAGGTCATTCCACAACAAGCTTTTCAGATCGATGGTTTTGCTGCTGCCAATTGCATTATCATTGTTCCATTTGCAGAGCCGCCGATTCAGTCTGGTGAATCCGTATATTTTATTAAAATAGATTAGGTCTGAATCACTTTAATGTTTTACAGGTCAGACAACAGTCGAGAGTGGCTGTTGTCTGATAGGGAAGATAAAAATTACTTTTTAGTGTTGGGTAATAACGCAGTCATAAAGCCTAACAAAGGTAGGAAAGAACAAAGTTTATAGACCCAGACAATGCCATGTGTATCTGCCAAATGGCCTAAACCTGCTGCACCAATTCCGCCAATGCCAAACATTAGTCCAAACATTAAGCCTGCGACCATGCCCACCCGACCGGGTACCGCTTCCTGTGCATAGACCACCAACGCAGAGAAAGCTGAAGACATCACTAGACCAATGATAATCACCAGAATGGCAGTTCCCGTTAGGCCGACATAAGGCAGCATCAGGGCAAATGGCGCAATCCCCAGGAAAGACACCCAAACCACGGCTTTACGTCCGATACGGTCACCGACTGGACCACCTGCAAAAGTACCGAGTGCAACAGCGCCTAAAAATATAAATAGGTAGAGCTGAGAGGTTTGAATTGAAACATTAAATCTTTCAATGAGGTAAAAGGTAAAATAATTGGTAATGGCTGCGATATAAATAAACTTGGCAAATAGTAAAATACAGATCACGGCCATAGCCTGAATGACCTGTTGACGCGTCAAAGTCGACATAGCACGTTGACTGGCGAGGCGTTGTACTGGCACTTGTTTAACCAGCCATTTGGTTACGCGTAACAACACAAAAATAGCCAGAGCAGCGACTAAAACAAATAAGCCAATTGCACCTTGTCCGTGAGGAATAATCACGGCTGCGGCAACTAAGGGGCCAAGGGCTGAACCGGTATTTCCGCCAACCTGAAACATGGATTGCGCCGTACCAAAACGGCCACCCGAAGCCGTACGCGCAATACGGGAAGCTTCAGGGTGAAAGGTGGATGAACCCACCCCAATCAGTGCCGCAGCAAAAAGTAGGCTGTGATAACTGCCTGCTGTTGCCATCATTCCAATGCCAATGAGCGTGGCAAACATCCCGGCAGGGAGTAAATACGGTTTAGGATGTTTATCGGTATACAGGCCGATCCACGGTTGTAATAGTGAGGCCGTGATTTGATAAACCAAAGCAATCCAGCCAATCTGGGCAAAACTCAATGAAAACTCTGCTTTGAGCAGGGGATAACTTGCAGTCACCACTGCCTGAATCGAGTCATTTAAGAGATGGGCAAATGCGACTGCACCGACAATACCTAACACGAATTTTTGTGGTTGATCCTGTGGTGGACATTGCGCTTGTGGACCTGTGTTCTCAAGCGTCCCTGTATGATTTGCCATGCGTGCTCCAACATGCTGTTTTAGCTTAAATCGTGATATTGAAGAAGGTTTGTTTTTCAGCATTTATATCCTAAACTGAACTGAAAGCGGCCCACAATCATATTTGGGACATATAGTATCGAGTTCAGGCCATTTTGAAGGACCAAGGCAATGCGTAATATTCAGGTCAACGATTTTGAGGATGTCGCCCGTAATGTGATGGCAACGGGCAATGATTATGTGGATGGCCAAATTCTGGCAAGCCATCGTCATGCCCGGGGACAATGCCTGTATGCGATCACAGGGGTATTAACCGTCACAACCAGTAAAGGCAGCTGGGTGGTACCGCCAAAACGGGCACTCTGGATTCCCGCTGGAATTGACCATGAGGTACACATGGGTGGACTCACCAAAACCCGTAGTGCCTATATACTTCCAGACATTGCAAGCAAGGCCGGTTTGCCTGGTGATTGTGCGGTGATCAATGTATCGCCGTTATTACATGAACTGTTATCTAGCGCTGTAGATTTGCCTGCTGAATATGAACTGGGCGGGCGGGATGATTATTTGATGCAACTGATTATTGCAGAAATTGCCTTGATGCCTGAGTTGCCGTTGAATGCACCTTTGCCACAAGAGCCACGTCTGGCAGCATTATGTCTGCAACTATTAAAAGCACCGAGCTTAGATCATGATCTGGATGAGATAGCCGAACAGGTCGGGATGAGCCGTCGTAATTTCACCCGAATTTTTCGGCAACAGACGGGGATGAGTTTTAGCCATTGGCGGCAACAGGCTTGTTTACTCAATGCCTTGACGCGTATGGAGCTAGGCCAGCCGATTACCGAGGTGGCAATTGCGCTTGGTTATAGCAGTAGCAGTGCATTCACAGCAGCATTTAAACGTTCTTTAGGACAGGCACCACGCTTTTATATACAGGCCAAATGATCAGGCCGGATGTGTTAATGTATAGGGGCTGGGTTGACTCAATGCATGAGCCTTCCTCTGGATTCACGAAAACAATATAAATGATAAAACTATGCTTTCATTATTAAAAGCTTTGGCCCTGTCTCATCAAGGTCTGCACAAAAATGACATATTCGGTGAGGGATTATCCGGAACCCTGAACGCGATTGAACATCTGGGCTATGTGCAAATTGATACCATTTCAGTGGTTGAGCGTGCCCATCACCATGTCTTGTGGAATCGGGTGCCTGATTATCAGCTGGATCATTTAAATCAGCTGGTGCAACAGCAACAGATTTTTGAACACTGGGCGCATGCAGCTTCTTATCTGCCGATGCGGGATTATCGTTATGCCATGCCGTTGATGAATGCAATCCGAAAGGGTGAAAGTCGCTATTTCAGAGCAGATCAGCGTTTGATGACTGAAATTCTGGCACGGGTCAGGGCAGAAGGTAAAATCCAGCTGAGACAGATGGATAAGCAAACGCGGGAAGGTTCCGCTGGCTGGTGGAATGCCGGACCAAACCGAAAAGCGCTTGAACAGTTATTTATGCAAGGCGACCTGATGATTTGTGAGCGTAACGGGATGGAGAAAGTCTATGACCTGACGGAGCGTTGTATACCTCAGGGCATCGATCTCAGCACACCGACCTTGCATGAATATGCTGATTATTTATTAAAAATGAATATACGGGCCCATGGCGTATTTACCTGGAAACAGTTATTACATTTAAAGGGAAAAGAGCTGCGTCATGTAATGCGTACTGTTCTGGATGATTATATTGATGCGGGCTTGGTGAAGGTTGTGCAACTCAAAAATGGGCAGACGGTTTATGCTGCCAGCGCCATATTGGAACATCAGCCCATCATTCAGCCGGAACTAAAAATATTGTCTCCTTTTGATAATCTGGTGATTCATCGGGAGCGCTTGGATTGCTTATTTGACTTTAATTATCGCATTGAATGCTATGTACCGGCAGCTAAAAGACAATATGGTTATTTTTGTTTACCGCTGTTGTATGCAGATCGCTTTGTGGGTCGTATCGATTGTAAAGTGCATCGTCGTGAAAAGCGACTGGAAGTCATTGCTCTGCATTTGGAAGATCAGAAGATGCAGGATCGGGAGGCTTTTATCAACGCTTTAGAGCTGGAATTACAGCGTTTCGCTGAATTTAATCAGTGTACGGTTATTGATGTAGAAAGGATCCGCCATTTAATGCGTTAACACATGCAATTGATAGGTTTGCTTTTTTTAAACCTAGCCCTCGAGAGGACTAGGTTTACCTAAAAAGTTCAATCTTAGAGTGATCAATACTCTAACGTTTTGGGTAAGAAGAAGATAAATTCTCCTGCATGAATACATTGAACAGATCAGTATATTCAAGCCATCAACGCGTATGTACGCTACCCCATGATGTTCTGTCGTATCTTATTAAGAGTTTTGTGGATCATATTGTTTTTCCTTGATAAACAGTGCCGGAATCACACCACAGATCAGGTAGGCTGCACCCATGACCACAAAACCCAAACCGATCGAACCGCCAGAGGCTAAAAAGCCGATGGTGGCTGGCGCAATTGCGGCACCTAAACGACCGACATTGTACGCACCGCCAATCGCGGTACCACGGATAGCAGTCGCGAAACTCTCGGTCATATAGGTTGCATTTACGCCGTATGGGATGCCATATAAGAAGCCGAATGTGACCAGTAAAAACAGAATATTGTCTGGAGAGTTATAAAACACAATCAGCGGGAGAAAAATCGCAGTGCCAATTGCCCCAAAGGCATAGGTAAAACGGCGGCCCAGTTTATCTGCCATCATACCTGCCAGTACTTTACCCAGAATCATGGCAGTATAAGTGCCGACCATATACGTGGTCATTTCCTTAAACTTCATGCCCAGTTCACTTTCCAGATAGGACGGCATCCAGTTATTTACGCCGTAATAACCGAACTGTAGGAAACCTGCGGTTAAAGCCCACAGAATAAACATGTTCCGATTGCGTTTATCTTGAAAGATCAGTTTAAAGGCAGAGGTTTTTTCGGTATTTGCTGTGACATTTGACTGTTTTAAACGGGACTGCTGCCATGCTTCAGGTTCTGGAACAAGCAGATGCATCAATACGGCAATCATGACCGGAACAATCGCGACATAAAACAGCATACGCCAGCCATGATCAGGAATAATCCAGCCAGCCAGAAGCGTTGCCACAATATATCCCACAGTCCAGCCAGCCTGTAAGGTGCCGAGTACAGTGGTACGATAACGGGTAGGAACATATTCTGCCATCAGGGTATTACAGGCAATATAAAGTGAACCCAGACCAAGTGAAGCAAAGAATCTTAAAATTCCGAATTGCATAAAGCTTTGGGTAAAACCCAAGCCACACGTTAATAGCGAAAAGGTGAGAATAGAAATCACAACGATGCGGACGCGTCCGAATTTATCGCATGCCCAGCCGCCAAAAATCCCGCCAATCGCCATACCTGCCAAGGTAAAACTCCCCAGCATCCCGGCCTGAACCGAACTTAAGCCAAACTCTGCCTTGATACTGTTTAAGCTATAAGACAGCAGCATCAAATCGGCGCCATCGACCAGTAGAGTCAGAAAGGCAAAAATAAAAGCAATTTTCCAGGTGCGGGCCTGTACAGCGGAAACGGGGGAATTGTCGTGTGTAGCCATAATCCATTACCTACATTTGATTTTTTAAAGCACCTTAAGTCGTTTAAAGTGCTGGGGAGTTGATTAAGACGCCGCCCGGATCATGTTTCGGGCAATAATCATTTGTTGAATTTGCGTAGTACCTTCATATAAACGGAACAGACGGACATCGCGGTAAAAGCGTTCGATGGCATACTCACTGATGTAGCCGGCGCCGCCATGAATCTGTACACAACGATCCGCCACGCGACCGCACATTTCAGTGGCAAACATTTTGGCGCAAGAGGCTTCTGTACTGACGTTTTGTCCGTGATCGCGTAAGCGTGCTGCATCCAGCACCATACATCGGGCTGCATAGATTTCGGCTTTAGAGTCAGCCAGCATGGCTTGAATCAGTTGAAATTCGGCAATCGGCTGACCAAACTGTTTACGCTCAATGGCGTAATTCAATGCATCATCCAGCATTCGTGTTGCTGCCCCGACACTGAGCGCTGCAATATGCAGTCGGCCTTTATCCAGAACTTTCATCGCCGTTTTAAAACCAACGCCTTCTACGCCACCAATCAATGCCGAAGTGGGTACGCGACAATTTTCAAAAATCACATCACAGGTATGCGCACCTTTTTGTCCCATCTTTTTATCGCGTTTGCCAAGAGAAATGCCCGGGGTGCTGCTGTCCACGATAAAGGCCGAAATACCACCTGCACCTTTAATATCCGGACTGGTTCGCGCCATCACTGTAAATACACCTGCATGCGGTGCATTGGTAATAAAGCGTTTGGTTCCATTTAAAACATAGCAATCGCCGTGTTTGACTGCAGTTGTTTTTAGGGCGGCAGCATCCGAGCCGGCCTCCGGTTCGGTCAAGCAAAAAGAGCCGATCACTTCACCGCGTGCTAAACGGGGTAAGAAAGAAGATTTTTGTGCTTCAGTCCCATCAATAATCAGTCCACTAGAACCAATGCCATTATTCGTTCCAATAAGAGAACGAAAGGCAGGAGAGGTACGACCAAGTTCGAAGGCGATATAGACTTCTTCTTCCATGGTCAGCCCAAGTCCGTCGTATTCTTCTGGAATGGTTAAACCGAATAATCCGAGAGCTTTCATTTGCTCAACGATATCTTCAGGAATCTCATCTGTTTCAGCGACTTCATTCTCATGAGGAATTAAAACACCTTCAACAAACTGCCGAATCATATCGACCAGCTGGTTCAGCGTTTCCTGATCACGAATCATAGTCATATCCTTTGTACATACAGCTAAAAACAGCCATACGGTGTTCGTAAAATCATCAATATTGATGCGATAGTAATCAAAGAAAAGCCGCAAAACAACATATTTTGAAAATAAATTTCGCAATGCGATATATTATTTATATTTTGTTTTTTCTAATCTGTTGATTTACTTCATCTATATTTATTGGAAATTAATCATATTTTTTAATGGAAAATTAGGGTTTGATTTTTATAAATCTTGTTTGTATATTAAAAATATATATCGCTATGCGAAACTTTGTTAAATAAGTTTTCATCTGGGAAATAAGCTGTAAATTGAAGGGATAAACATGGGTGCTTTAAATGGAATTCGTGTACTTGATTTGAGTCGGGTGCTGGCTGGACCGTGGTGTGGCCAGATACTTGCTGATCTGGGTGCAGAAGTAATCAAGGTAGAACGGCCAAAGCTTGGAGATGATACCCGATCTTGGGGACCACCCTGGATGAAGGATAATTCAGGACAAGACACGCAAGAAGCAGCTTATTATCAGTCGACCAACCGGAACAAGCTCTCGGTGGCGATTGATATTGCCAGTCCTGAAGGACAGGAGCTGATCAAGGCTTTAATTCAGGATAGCGATGTTGTCATTGAAAACTATAAGGCAGGTTCACTAAAAAAATATGGTCTGGATTATGCCGCTTTATCTGCAATCAATCCTGCTCTGGTCTACTGTTCAATTACCGGTTTTGGGCAAAATGGCCCACGTGCAGAAGAGCCCGGTTATGATTTTATTATCCAGGGCATGGGCGGGTTAATGTCCATCACGGGTGAAAAGGATGATTTACCGGGTGGCGGTCCGCAAAAAGTCGGGGTGGCGTTTTCGGATCTGGCGACCGGGCTTTATTCAACCATTGCCATTCAGGCTGCGTTGCTTAACCGCCATGAGACAGGTTTGGGGCAGTATATTGATATGGCGCTGCTTGACGTACAAATTGCCACCATGGCCAATCAGGGTATGAATTATCTTTCATCCGGAAATATCCCCAAGCGTTATGGTAATGCACACGCCAATATCGTGCCTTATCAGGTATTTAAAGCTGCTGATCGGGAGTTTATTATTGCCTGTGGCAATGATACCCAGTTTATTCAGTTATGTAGCAGTATCGGTTTAGCTGATTTACCGAATGATCCCCGGTTTCGACGCAATGCCGACCGTATTCGCTATCGTGAGGAAATCATCGAAATTTTATCCAAACATTTTTTAAGCAAGAGTGCAGATGATTGGGTTGCTGCCATTCATGCCGCCAAAGTTCCGGTGGGTGTGATCAATAATCTGGAGCAGGCTTTTCAGGAACCACAGGTGCAGGCAAGGGAAATGCTGGTTGAAATGCAGCATCCGCAACGCGAAAAGCTGACCGTGATTGGATCGCCGATTAAACTTTCAAGAACGCCAGTCGAGTATAAAACTGCACCGCCTTTATTGGGGCAACATACCGATACCATTCTCAGCCGGATACTTTCACCGGAAAAACTGCAGCAACTCAAGCTGAAAGGGATTGTTGGATAAAGCATGCACCTATGTCAAAATGCATCTATATTTTGGCATGGGTAGTGGATGACCATTATTTTGCTTGCCCAGATAAAGCAGAAAATGCTTTTCACTGTTTATTATAGAAAAAATAGATTATAATTTTCGCAGTGCGAAATAAAGAAGTAGATTGGTAGAATCATGAATGATGCCGTAGATGCAGAACAAACAGAAAAATTATTAGCGCCTTTAAGGCATGAACTATTGCATCCGATTGAAGACATGCAGGATGAAAATGACCGTCAATTTATCACGGCTTTAGCCCGCGGTTTAGAACTGCTACGTTGCTTTACCCCCAAGCATCAACATCTGGGCAATCAGGAACTGGCGCAGATGACGGGTTTACCCAAGCCAACCATTACCCGTTTAACCCATACCTTATCGCGTTTGGGCTATATCAAGCAGGTGCCAAATTCAAGTAAATTCCAGCTCTCGGTGGGGGTATTGGCTTTTGGTTATTCCATGCTGTCCAATGTGTCGATCCGCTCAATTGCACATCCTTATATGAAAAATCTGGCGGACTATGCCGGTGCCGCAGTTGCCATGGCTACACGTGATCGCCTGAATATGATCTATCTGGATGTGGTACAGGGCAAAGGCAATATGACCATGCGCCGTCAGGTGGGGACTTACTTACCCATTCATCTGAGCTCCATGGGACGTGCCTGTCTGGCTGCCATGCCAGAAGATGAACGGGAGTTTTTGCTGGATGCGATTCGCAGCAAGCATAAAGAGGACTGGATCAAGATTAACCGCGATCTGGATAAGGCCTTTAAGGATTATCAGGACTTTGGCTATTGTTTTTCCGTAGGTGAATGGCATAAGGATGTCAACTCGGTCGCTGTGCCCTTGGTTCATGAACAGCATGGTTTGCTGGTGTTTAACTGTGGTGGACCAAGCTTTATCATGAACCGTGAAAAACTTGAGGAAGATATTGCACCACGTTTATTACATATGGTGAATAATATCCGTACCGAGATTAGTTAAGTTTTATCGCTTTAAAAAAGCCAGCATCATTCACTATGCTGGCTTTTGGCATCCCGAATACAGAAAAATAAACATAAAACCGCAAAAACAAGTCCTAGAATACAAACGCCTGTCCAGCCAAAATGTTTCCAGGCATAGCTTCCAGCCGTAGTGCCGAGCGCTCCACCTGCAAAATACCCTGTCATATACAGCGCATTAAAGCGTGAACGTAATTCCTGATTCAGCTTGAATACAATACTCTGGTTGGTGACATGGACTGCAGATAATGCAGCGTAGAGCAGAAGTAAACCGAGAATATAAAAGAGAAAATGATAGGGAACAATGAGAAAGAACAGCCAGCTTAAAATCAGGCCAAGGCCACAATAAACCGAAATTTTATGGATATAGCCCTGATCAATAAACTTGCCTGAAAAATTGGCAATAAAGGTTCCCAGAATACCGACCAACCCAAATAAACCAATACTAAAATCACTAAAAAAATAGGGCGCAGGCGCCAACAGCAGCGACATGGTGGTAAAAATCAGGCTGACACAGGCAAAAGTACACCCCCCGATATAGGTGCGTGTTCTGAGGCGTGGATTATTGAGAAAAATCTGTGGCAGTGAACGTATGCTGGAAAGATAGTTCTCGGATTTGGTTGGGGGAAACAATCCGATATTACAGTACAAGATAATGGCAATGGCCAGTAACAGAAATCCACTCAGCAGATAAATTACATGCCAGTCAAACAGGGTAGACATCAGCCCGGAAAGGGAACGAGCCAGTAAAACCCCCATCATCAGGCCACTGAGCAGGAAGCCAACTACACGTCCGCTCTGCTGGATCGGAACCAGACTGGCGGCAAGGGGTAATAACAGCTGTGCCGAGCTGGAGAACAGGCCGGTAATGATGGTTCCCAAGATTAAAAGATAAATATTAGCGGCAAAACCACTGAGAATCAGTCCGAATGCTGCCAGTAACATGAAGCTAAACAGCAGTTTACGTTTTTCCAGAATATCGCCTAAAGGCATCAGGAACAGCAAACCACAGGCATAGGTGATCTGCGCCAGCGTGGGCACCCAGGCCGTGGTGGTTTCATCCAGATTCATGCTCAGGCCAATCGAATGAATCAAGGGCTGGCTAAAATAATTGCCGCCGGTACAAATACCTGCTGCAATTGCCATCAGGATGATGGTCGGGGTATAGAGTGCATTTTTCATCATGTTTATTGTCACAATGAAATTGGCATGTTAATCCTCAACCATGATCAGGCATCGCTCAATCTGGCTGTGTTAATGCGTTTCACTCAAGGCATCTTGAATGTTATGCACCATATGGATTAAACGTGGTCCAATTTCACCTTCGAGTTTTTCCGGATTTAAATGGAAACTTGGGGCGCCGCAGTTAAACACATAAAGACCATGTTTCGAGCTGACCAGAGGCACGGCGACCGAGTTTACTTCTTTATGCCATTCGCCTAGAGACAGGCAGTAGCCATAATCCTGATAATCACGGAATGCCCGTTCCAGAGAACGTTTGATTGCAGGCCAGTTTTCAGGATTTTTCTGTTTAAGCGCATCAAGTAAAAAATTACGTTCACGTTCAGGAGTTGCGGCTAAACAAGCCCGTCCCATCGAACTACTATGCAGGGGTAAGGTTGATCCGATCGGGCGACGCATATTTAATGCAGTTTCGGTCTGGACCACATCGATATACACCATATTCAGGCGGTCACGTGTGGCCATGGCCACAGGCGCCTGAACATACTGGCTCATCTCTTCCATATATTGATGCGCAATATTACGGATGGAGATATTGGACAAGGCGGCATAACCGAGAGATAAAACTCCAATATCCAGTGTATATTTGGTTGAGCCAGGCAATTGTTTCAAATAACCTAAAGACACCAATGTATTGGTAATACGGGCAATGGTCGGTTTGGGTAAACCGGTCATCTTGGCCAGTTCCTGATTTCCCAGCACTTGATTGTTGACCGAAAAACAGCGTAACAGTTCTAAACCACGTGCCAGAGAAGCGATAAATTGCGGATTATTTTCCCGATGAATATGTGAAATCGGATCTAGGCGTATCTCATCAAAGTTTATGGGTTGTTCAGTTTCAGGATTCTGAGACATTCGATACTCAAATATAATAAAGCAATAGCTTGTCATTATATTTCGCTCTGCAAAATAAATCCATTCATCACTGTGTCGTTGTGATGAATGGAGTGTCAATGACATGATTATGAAACGTTTTCAATCACCATCGCTAGACCTTGTCCGACACCTATACATAGGCTGACCACAGCATATTTCTTGTTACGGCGTATCAGTTCACGTGAAACTGTTAGGGCAAGACGGGCACCAGAAGCGCCGAGTGGATGACCAACAGCAATCGCACCTCCGTTCGGATTGACACGTGGATCATTAAAATCAACATTCAAGCCTTTTAAACAAGATAAAACTTGAGAGGCAAAAGCTTCATTGATTTCAATAATATCCATGTCATCTAAAGTAAGCCCTGCACGCGCAACTGCTTTTTTAATCGCTTCGATCGGACCTGCACCCATAATGCGTGGCTCAATCCCGGCCGCTGCTGCTGACAAGATTTTTGCCATTGGTTTTAGGCCATATTTTTGACCTGCTGCTTCTGAACCAATCAACAGAGCTGCTGCACCATCATTAATCCCTGATGCATTACCCGCAGTCACTACGCCACCTTCAAACAGCGGTTTTAGTTTGGTGAGGGCTTCAACCGTAGAGCTTGGGCGAGGATGTTCATCTTCTGAAACCAGTTTAGGCGGTAATTTTTTACCCTGAAATACCTCAATCGGCGTAATTTCATCGGCAAAGAAACCTTCTTGTTTGGCTTTTTGATATTTGGCTTGAGATTGGGCCGCAAACAGATCGGCCTGTTCACGGCTAATACCAAACTCGACCGCGACATTATCACCGGTTTCCGGCATTGAATGGCCGCCGTACTGGGCCGTAATCTTTTTATTGGGAAAACGAGAGCCAATGGTGGTGTCATAAAGTTTAGCATCACGGCTATAAGCACTTTCCGCTTTGCCCATGACAAAAGGTGCACGTGACATACTTTCTACACCACCTGCGATATACAGATCGCCTTCACCACAAGTAATGGCACGTGCCGAGTCAATTACGGCACCTAAACCACTGGCACATAAGCGGTTGACTGTCTGGCCCGGCACAGTGACAGGTAGGCCTGCCAGTAATAGCGCATTTCGTGCAACGTTACGGCTATCTTCACCCGCCTGATTGGTATCACCTAAAATCACATCTTCAATATCAGCACCCGGAACACCAGTTTTTTCTAGCAACTTTTGAATAACGGTTGCGGCAAGATCATCAGGACGAATGGAGGCAAGTTCACCGGCATGACGGCCAAAGGGACTACGTAAACCCTCATAGATATAGGCATTTAACATGGAGAAATTCCTTTTCAAGACTCATAAGTAAAAGTAAGAGGTAAATGAAGTGCGACACGACGCTGTAACCACGGACTAGGGCGGTAACGCGGGTCATGCGTAAGTGCTGTTATACGGTTCAAAATAAGTAAGATTTTTTGGCTGCCGACTTGATCACCCCATTCAATTGGGCCAAATGGATAGCCTAAGCCAAGACGTACCGCGGCATTAATATCATCTACCATTGCAATATTTTGCTGGGCAATATCGCAGCCTAAATTAATGACCATTGCTAAAACACGTTGTGCAACAAAGCCAATACTTTCATTAATCACACTGACCAGATTTCCATCCAGATTGAAAATAGAGTGAGCTGCTTGACGATATTCAGGTTTGGTAATCAGTGATGGCATTAAAGTACGGTGCTTGGCAATACCATAAAGCATGTCTATAGCAACGGCTTGTTCTGGGTTAATCCCTAGGCGGATCGCCGCGTGGGTGGTATCTTCACCGAAACAAGCAAGTAAACATAAGCTATCTGTTTGAGGTTCGGGATTAGTGTCTATGTCGATATTTTGCTGGGTTAAATAATCTTCGAGCTGTTTTTTATCTTCAGGAAAATCGGCTGCAATCCAAACTTTAGGGTATTGTGCTAAACGCTCTACAAACTGGACAGGTTGTTCACCTGTTTTTTCACCCGTTGTATAATTATAAAAACCTTGTTTGACCTTACGTCCAAGCTGTTTTGCTTCCAGCATTTGTTTGGTCAGCGGATTGGGTTTATAGCGGGCTTCTTCATAATATTGATGATAAATCGACTCCATGACCGGATGGGAAACATCCAGTCCTGTGAGGTCCATCAGCTCGAATGGTCCCATTCTAAAACCGACACCATCGCGTAAAATACGGTCAATTTCACTGATGTCACAAACATTTTCATTTAAAATTTTGAGTGCTTCCGTACCATAAGCGCGTCCAGCATGGTTAATAATAAATCCAGGCGTATCCTTGGCCACGACAGGACGATGGCCAAATGCACGAGACAGTTCAATTAATGCTTTAATAATCGCTGGATCGGTTTTCAAGCCTTGAATGACTTCAACCACTTTCATGAGCGGAACGGGGTTAAAGAAATGAAAACCGGCCACACGTTCAGGTTTATTACAGTTTGCGGCAATTGCAGTAATCGAAAGGGAGGAGGTGTTGGATGCTAAAATGGTGTGTTCAGAAACCACTGCTTCAAGCTGCTGCATCAAACTTTGTTTGATATCCAGACGTTCAATAATCGCTTCTACAATCAGGTCACAGTCTTTTAAATCTTCCAGTTGATGCGCAACGACTAAGTTTTTGTTTGCTGCCGCCGCCTGTTCAGTTGTAATTTTATTCTTATCCACCAGCTTCTGGAAAGTTGCTGCCAGTTTATCTTTTGCCTGTTCAGCTGCACCTGCTTTGGTATCGTATAGATAAGTGATATGGCCTGACTGGGCAGCAATTTGGGCAATTCCGCTGCCCATAATCCCGACACCAATCACAGCCATGCTTTTAATATCATAAGTCATGTCGATCATCCTGATGATTAATCTATATTTGAAATTAAACGGAAAAATAAAGTTGGGTGATTTAGCTTAGGCATTGCTTGTCACCATCAATCGGTAAGATTTGGCCTGAAATTGAACGTCCGCTATCTGAGGCCAGAAACAGGCATAAATCTGCAATATGTTTTGGATCGACAAAGTATTTGAGTGACTGATTTTTCAGTGCGTTTTGAGTCACTTCTTCTAATGAGGTATGCGCTACATCGGCACGGGCCTGTAAGACACGTTGAACTCGATCACCATCGACCGCACCCGGAAGAATGGCGTTGACCCGAATATTGTCAGGGCCAAGTTCCATGGACAGGGTTTTGGTAAAACCGATCAGCCCCCATTTTGAAGTGGAATAGGCCAATCGGTATGGATAGCCTAAGCGGCCGGCAATTGACGACATATTAATAATTACGCCTGCCTGTGCTTTTTTTAAATAGGGAATGGCTAACTGGGTAATTAAAAAAGTGCTATTCAGGTTTAAATTAATCACCGCGTTCCAGTCTTCAAAACTTAGCTCATCTGCGGCAACAGTCGGACCTGAGATGCCCGTGTTATTAACTAAAATATCAATTCCGCCAAGTTTCTGAACTGCTTCGCTAAACATCAGTTTAATTTGTTTTTGATCAGCCAAATCACAGCTATGTATATGCAGTTTTGGATAGACTTGTTGAAACTGTTCTAGGCTTTTAGTACTAATATCACAAACAAAAACTTCATCATGATTATTTAAAAATGCTTCGGCAATGCATCGTCCAATCCCGGAACCACCTGCACTAATCAATACTTTTCTGCTCATTATCATTCCTTTGTGATTATCGTTTTAAATTATTTACCTTGATAAGACGGTTTTCGTTTTTCAATAAAGGCTTGAATACCCTCATTTTTATCTTCAGTCGAAAATAAGAGCTGGAATGATTTACGTTCGAGTGCCAGTCCGGCATTCAGCGGAATATCTTCACTCATCAAGGCGACTTCCTTGATTTGTTGTAAGGCAATAGGAGGCATTTTTGCCATACCTTGTGCCATCTGGATCGCAGTTGCAATGGTCTGGTCATCCTCCGTAACTTGAGACACCAGTCCAATGCTGTATGCTTCTTCTGCCTTGACCATGGCACCTGTCATAATCATGCGCATGGCATGAAATTTCCCTACAGCGCGAAATAAACGTTGGGTACCACCTGCACCTGGCATTAACCCGACTTTAATTTCCGGTTGGCCAAAGGTTGCGTTTTTACCCGCGATAATAATATCGGCGTGCATCGCCAGTTCACAGCCACCACCAAGCGCATAACCATTAACTGCAGCAATGACAGGTTTCGGACATTGGGCAATTGCATTCCAGTAGCGCTCGGTATGGCGAAGTAACATTTCAGTTGATGTGGCTGTTGCCATTTCTTTGAGATCTGCTCCCGCAGCAAACACTTCTTCACCCCCTGTCAGCACAATGGCATGAATATCATCATTGAAACTTAACTCGGTGAATGCCTGAGCCAGTTGCTTGCGGACTTCTGTATTCAGTGCATTTTTGGCATCGGGACGGTTAATTTTGACAATCGCCACTTGCGGAGTGGAATAATCAAGCTCAATGAAATTATTCCCTGTTATTTCGCTCATTTTTGAATTCCTTGTTTCGCACATCAAAACTATATTGTTTTAATCATGCTTATTTTGAAATTTATTTCAAGCATTTTTTATTTGTCTCCTCGGGGTTTTAGGGTTTTATTTAGGTAAGTATTTGATATTTAGTACTGGTTGATTTTTAAATTTCGTTTAACGAAATTAATTTTCAAAAAAACTTGAAATTTAGGTTTTTATTCTCGTACTATGAAACACATCCACAGTAAACAAGATTTAAAACATCGTCTCTGCAATCAGATGGGAAGTAGCTCTGAGGAATACGATGTAAGTACATAAAAAGGGAGATCACAGATGATCCGTGATGAAGGGATGTTGCAGCAGTTGCTTACAACAATTCGCGACTTTGTAAAAAATGAATTGATTCCGCGTGAGCATGAAGTTGCTGAGCAGGACAAGATTCCTGATGACATTGTGCAGCAAATGCGTGAGTTAGGTTTATTCGGACTCACCATTCCGGAGGAATATGGCGGCTTAGGAATCACCATGGAAGAGGAGGTCAATGTTGCATTTGAACTCGGACAAACCTCACCTGCATTTCGTTCCTTGATTGGGACCAATAATGGTATTGGTTCTAGCGCGATTCTGATTGATGGTACAGAAGAACAGAAGCAAAAGTATCTGCCACGCTATGCCAGCGGTGAAATTATTGGTTCATTTTGTCTGACTGAACCTGAAGCCGGTTCAGATGCTGCCTCTTTAAAAACCAGCGCGGTCAAAGAGGGCGATTTTTATATTCTAAATGGCACCAAACGTTTTATTACCAATGCACCCCATGCGGCGACGTTTACCGTTATGGCCCGCACCAATCCTGACATTAAAGGTGCCAGTGGTATTTCTGCTTTTTTGGTTGAAGCAAATACACCAGGCGTTAGTCTGGGCAAAATCGATCAGAAAATGGGGCAAAAAGGTTCTCATACCTGTGATGTGATTTTTGAAAATTGTCGTGTACCTGCGACTGCACTGATTGGTGGCGTCGAAGGCGTTGGTTTTAAGACCGCCATGAAAGTTCTGGACAAAGGTCGACTACATATTGGCGCGTACAGTGTGGGTGTGGCAGAACGTATGCTGGACGATGCACTACGATATGCCATCGAACGTAAGCAGTTCGGTCAGCCGATTGCCAGTTTTCAGTTAATCCAAGCCATGTTGGCCGACTCAAAAGCCGAGATTTATGCAGCCAAATGTATGGTGCTGGATGCAGCTCGCCGCCGAGATAATGGCGAAAATATTAGTACTGAAGCGTCTTGCGCAAAAATGTTCGCCACTGAAATGTGTGGGCGCGTAGCTGACCGTTGTGTACAGATTCATGGAGGTGCGGGTTATATCAGTGAATATGCAATTGAGCGTTTTTACCGCGATGTACGCCTGTTCCGTTTATATGAAGGAACGACGCAGGTTCAACAATTAATTATTGCAAAAAACATGATTCGGGAAGCGACGACCTAATAAAAAATCAAGTGCCATGAGGCAGGGGATGCCTCATATTCTTGCTGAGGATATGGACATGACAACAGATACAGCTACACAAAAAAATGATCGCGGGGAAGCGATTCAAACACCTAAAAAGATTTGGATTACCGCATTTATATTCGCTTTTTTAACATTGTTATGTGACGGGGCAGATTTGGGTTTTTTGGCATTGAGCCTGACCAGTCTTAACACAGAATTTCATTTAACAGGTGTACAGGCGGGAACATTAGGCAGTTTAACACTTTTAGGTTCAGCAATTGGTGGCCTGATTGGTGGTTGGGCCTGTGACCGCTTTGGTCGGGTCCGCATCATTGTATTCTTTATTGCTTATTCTTCAGTTTTAACTAGTGCGCTGGGTTTTACTGATTCTTATATGCAATTTGCAGTTTTAAGAACTTTCGGGGCGATGGGCTTAGGTGCGCTCTATATTGCCTGCAATATTTTAATGTCAGAAATGGTGCCAACTAAACATCGCTCGACTGTTTTGGCTACTCTTATGACGGGTTATACCTTAGGTTCTTTGTTAGCGACTTTATTGGCAGGTCATATTATTCCTGAACATGGCTGGCGCTTCCTTTATTGGATTGCAATTACGCCTGTGGTGTTATCAATTTTAATGCACTTTTGTGTACCTGAACCTGAGTCTTGGAAAAAAGCGCGTCAATTAAAAGCGTTAGAAGTCGCTCAAAGTAGCCAGCCTAAAAAACGTCAAAACCCATATCTTGAAATTTTAAGAGATAAGAAACACGGCACCATGTTTGTACTTTGGATTATTAGTACGGGTGCATTGCAGTTCGGTTATTACGGGGTAAGTAACTGGTTACCGGCTTATTTAGAGTCTGATCTTGGCATCAAGTTTAAAGAAATGGCCATGTATATGGTCGGTACTTTCCTAATTATGATGTTTGCCAAAGTAATTGCAGGAATCGTTGCCGATAAATTAGGGCGCCGCGCTGTATTCGCTTTCGGAACCATTGGTACAGCCTTATTTATTCCAGTCATTGTCTACTTAAATACACCAACGAATATTTTATGGATGATGCTGTTCTTCGGTTTCCTTTACGGTATTCCTTACGCAATTAATGCCACCTATATGACAGAAAGCTTCCCGACGTCTATTCGGGGCTCGGCAGTGGGTGGCGCTTATAACATTGGTAAAGTACTTTCTATTTTCTCTCCATTAACAATTGGTTTTCTATCTCAAAATGGCTCGATTGGTTTAGGTCTATTAGTGATGGCGGGTGCTTACTTTATCTGCGGCGTAATTCCATTGTTATTTATTAAAGACCGGCTATTTAACCCGCAAAAAGCAGAGTAATGGCTTGCGCTGTTACTTCAATTGAAGGATGAAAAGGGATTAATGAAATGATAAATAAAATCACTAGCAATATTGAACCGATTTTAAAGGCAATTCCTGATGGAGCGACCATCATGACCAGTGGCTTTGGGGTTACAGGTCAACCTGCAGAGCTTATCGAAGCCTTAATTGATCTGGGAAAAAAAGAGCTGACCATTGTCAATAACAATGCGGCTTCCGGTGATCGGGGCTTAACGAAATTGATCATCGCAGGATGTGTGAAAAAGATGATCAGCTCATTTCCAAAGTCAGCAGGTTCAACAGTATTCCAGGACTTGTATCGCGCAGGAAAAATCGAGCTAGAACTGGTACCACAAGGCAATCTGGCATGCCGTATTCAGGCCGCAGGTGCAGGTTTGGGGGCGGTTTTTACCCCGACAGGTTATGGAACCAAAATTGCTGAAGGCAAAGAAACCCGCAGCATTAACGGTAAAAACTATGTACTTGAATATCCGATTGATGCTGATTTTGCCCTGATTTATGCAGACAAAGCCGATCGCTGGGGCAATTTAACCTATCGCAAGGCGGCACGAAACTTTGGGCCGATTATGGCCAAGGCTGCAAAAACCACCATTGTTCAGGTTAATGATACGGTTGAGATAGGAACACTCGATCCAGAATGCATTATTACCCCTGGCATCTTTGTACAACATGTTGTGAAAGTAGGAGATATCTAATGTCAGTTCAAAAACGCTCTCGTGAAGAGATTGCCATGTTGATTGCACAGGATATTCCTGAAGGTGCATATGTCAATCTGGGCATTGGCCTTCCCACCAATGTCGCCAAGTATCTGCCTAAGGATAAGGAGATATTCCTGCATTCCGAAAATGGTGTTCTGGCTTTTGGGCCACCTCCACAACCAGGAGAAGAAGATGAGGATCTGGTCAATGCTGGCAAGGAGTTAGTGACCTTACTGCAGGGTGGCTGTTTTATGCATCATGGTGATTCTTTCGACATCATGCGTGGCGGGCATCTGGATATTTGTGTCATTGGTGCCTTTCAGGTTGCGGTTAATGGGGATTTAGCCAACTGGCACACCGGCAAAGCAGATGATGTACCTGCTGTAGGCGGGGCAATGGATTTGGCGGTGGGTGCTAAAAGTATTTATGTGTATATGGAACATGTCACTAAAAAAGGTGAGGCAAAAATTGTTGAAGCACTCACATATCCCATCACTGGCGAGCAATGTGTCGACCGTATTTATACTGATTTATGCATTATTGAGCTCAAAGATCAGCAAGCCTATGTCAAGGAAATGGTATCAGGTTTAAGTTTTGAACAATTACAGGCGGTAACGGACTGCGTACTGATTGATGCAAGGATCGCATAATTTTATAGACCTAAAAAAGCTTCTTTAAGGATTAAAGGGTTAAAAGATGAAAAAATTAATTTTAGCTACGGCTTGCGCCGTGGTTTCAGGGACTATTTTTGCCGATACGGCAACAATGACAGAACAAAGAATCAACCTGTTAGAAACCGAATTGCAAAAATTAAAGGCCGAGTTGGAAACGCAGAAGCTGACACAAAATAATTTGCAGGTTAAACAGGCAAAAATTGAAGAAAATGTTGAGAAAAACAAGCCAGTTGAAGTGGCCAAACCGATTGCCCCATCGTGGGTGACCTGGACTGATAATGTAAAGGTATATGGAATCGCGCGACTGGATGCCGCAGTTGATTTTAAATCCTCACCCGATTCAGGCGGAAGAACCACCAGCAGTATCTATCGCACACCCTTTGAAAATGATAAACGCTCAGATCATGCACGTTCTGATGCAGCGATGAATGCCAGCCGTCTCGGGGTGTATTTCAACAGCCCCGATAAAGCTGTGACAGGTAATATTGAGGCTGATTTTTTTGATAGTTCCAATATGGGAACCGGCGACGGAAAATTCCGTATTCGTCATGCTTTTTTTACTTATAAAGACTGGACCTTTGGTCAAACCTGGTCACTGATGTCCAATATGGAAACCCGAACGGAATCCGTGGATTATACTCAGTTTATGGGGACGTCTTATACCCGTACGCCACAAGTGCGTTATGACTGGAAAATTGATCAGAATCATGACCTGAAAGTGGCATTGGAATATACCGGATCACGGGTTTCCGCTTTTCCTTCATTGACGGGTCGATATACCTTTAAGCAAGGTCCTTTAATCGCGTTGGCACAGGGTTTTGTAAACGAAAAATCAGTCGATGTAGCCAAAGATACGGTCAAGAAAGTCAGTTGGGGGGCTGGGGCAGGGTTAAAATATCAATTTGATCCGCAGCAATCTATTCAGGCCAACTATCAATACATTATGGGGGATCAAAAATTTATGCCTTATACCACGCAAAGTGGTTTGGTAAATGCACCAGCATTGAATGCAGCAGGTGATTTCTCTTTAGATCAGGATAAAACCGATTTGCTGATGAATAAACTGCATAGCTTTAATATTGGTTATTCGTATAAATTCAATGATCAATGGCGTAGCAATTTATCTGCTTCTTTATTTGAATATGATGACAATACTGAATATGCCAAGCTGAATCAGGATGCGAATAAACGCTTAACCGATTATGCTGCCAATATCTTTTATTCACCAGCCGAGCAAATTGATATCGGACTCGAATATCATCAGGGCAAACGTGAAGTATTTGATGGCAGAACAGCGGATGTATCTCGTCTTAACTTTGTATCCATGTACAAGTTTTAAAAATAGGACAGGTTAAATGGAAAAAATGGTTCGGCCCGACACAGACACGATATTGTCAAAAAGTTTTATTTTCATCATGGCAGTGACATGTGGCCTTTGTGCAGGGTCGAACTATTATAACCAGCCTCTGATTTATTCAATTGCTCAAGCCTTGCAGGTGAATGCAGAGCAGGTGGCGTTTACCATCGTCATTGGCCAACTGTCTTATGCAGTTGGTCTTTTTATTCTGGTTCCGCTTGGGGATTTTTTTGAAAAGCGGCGCTATATCTGTGTGTTGATGTGCTGCACCGGATTTGCCCAAGTGGGCTTGTCGTTTAGCCAGTCCTTGCCGGTACTGTATGGGTTCACCTTTTTAGCGACCTTCTTTTCGATCGCAACCCAGGTGCTGGTCCCATTTGCCTCAGGATTGGCGAGACCTGAAAAAAGCCCGCAAATTGTAGGGACCTTAATGAGCGGTTTATTTTTGGGGATTTTACTGGCCAGATCGGTTGCAGGGTTATTATCTACAATCTGGTCGTGGCATGCCGTCTATTTATTAAGTGGTTTGTTGATTTTAACGTTTGCAGCCGTGATGTGGTTAAAGTTACCCGATGCCCGAAAATCCCATCAATTAACGGTTCTACAAATTTATCGTTCTTTATTTTCTCTGGCGACACATCAACCCCATTTACTCCGTCGTGGTCTGGCGGGCGGAATTGGCTTCGGTATTTTGGCACTTATTTTTACCACCATGACCTTTATTCTCGCCAATGCGCCATACCACTTTAATGACTTCCAGATTGGTCTATTTGGTATCGTTGGACTGGCAGGTGTTTTTGCAACGCCGTGGGCGGGAAAGCAGATTGCAGCAGGTGGGGAAAATCGGGTTGCGCTGATCTGTATGTGGTTACTGATAATCGCCTGGATACCGCTGTATTTTGCCCAGCAGTCATTATTTGCCTATGCTATCGGGGTTATTCTGGCTTATTTTGGTTTGTCTGCCTTTCATGTTTTAAATCAAAATCTGGTGTACCGGATTTCCGCAGAAGCGCGTTCCCGTATTAACTCGATTTATATGACCCTGTACTTTGGTGGCGCAGCACTAGGTTCCTTCATCGCCGTGTATGCTTGGAAACATTGGGGATGGCCGGCCTGTGTAGCTTTGGGACTTAGCATGGCTGTGATCAGTTTTATGATTGATCGTCTGGATTTTCGTGCAGTAAAGAATGCCGAGCTGGAGAAGCAAGCCTCATAAAGAGGCGCTTTCTTTCTATGCCTTGCGAATAATCATTAAGGTCGCAGCAGCAAATGCATACACTTTTCCATTTTCATCTACGATTCTACCTTCAGTCGTAATGATATTTCGTCCGGCATTAATCAATTCGGCCTGCGCGTAATAAATGCTATCAACTTGCATAGGACGAATCATTTTTACATTTAAATCAATGGTGCCGTAACCCACCCCATGTTCCAGTAAGGTATGTGCTGCACTCCCGGTGACAGTATCCAGCGCTGTTGCACAAAAGCCGCCATGCACACCACCCTGTATATTTCGATGTTGCTGTCCAGGGGTCACTTTATAAGTCGCTTTTCCTTTTGAGACTTCGATCAGTTCCATGGGAATGGTGTGAGCCATGGGAGAAGCAGAGACCTCACCATTTTTTAAAGCCGTTAAGAATTCAAGACCAGTGTATTTCGGGTTATCCATAAATCATCCTTGCAAGTCTAAGCAATCTCATCAACATACTATAATTTAATTTTTTACGGAATATAATTTCGTAAAACAAAATTTTATTTTAAGCTTTATTTTTTATGGAAATGCATTTTACATCTATATTTTTATTTATATACAGTATTTTATGGTTTTCTTGATGAAAGCCTGGAAGTGTTTTTTACAAAATTTAGGCCATTAAAATGAAAATAAATTTTGCAATAAGAAATTTATTTGATATTTTTAAAGTCAGGAATAAGAAAAGTTCATTCAGGAACATCGCTTGATTGCATCTTGGTGAAAGATAGATAAGGAAAAAACCATGCCTTTATACAAAGCCCCGCAGCGCGATATGCAATTTGTGCTGCATGAATTGCTTCAAACCGAACAAAACTACCAAAAATTATCTAAATATCAGGATGTCGTCAGTCGTGAACTGGTGGATCAATATTTGGAAGCAGCAGCAGATTTTTGTGAAAATGAGTTGGCTCCAATCAATCAAAATGGCGATCAGGAAGGTTGTCATTTAAACCAAGGTGTAGTCACCACCCCGAAAGGCTTTAAAGAAGCTTATGATAAATATGTGGAACTCGGTTTTACTTCCCTCACAGCCGATCCTGAATATGGCGGTCAAGGTTTACCGACACTGCTGCGTATCGCGATTTCAGAAATGTTGTGTGGCTCGAACTGGGCGTGGGCGATGTATCCGGGTTTATCCCATGGTGCGATGCGTACCATTGAGCATCATGGCACTGAACAGCAGAAACAGCTATTTTTAACCAAGTTAATCACAGGTGTCTGGACCGGAACCATGTGTTTAACAGAGTCGCATGCAGGGTCTGACCTGGGGCTAATCCGGACCAAAGCGCTACCCAATCCAGATGGGAGTTATGCCATCACGGGGGAGAAGATTTTTATTTCTGCAGGGGAACATGATCTTTCTGAAAATATTATCCATATTGTGTTGGCACGTTTACCCGATGCCCCTGCAGGTACCAAAGGAATTTCGCTGTTTATTGTGCCTAAATTGAATGTTGACGATCAGGGCAATCTCCAAGGCCGAAACAATGTGCTGTGTAGCGCGATTGAACACAAGATGGGAATTCATGGCAATGCCACCTGCGTTTTAAATTTTGATGCTGCAAAAGGTTATCTGATTGGCCCTGAAAACCGTGGGCTAAACTGTATGTTTACCTTTATGAATACCGCCCGCATTGGCACGGCTGTGCAAGGACTGGCTGCCTCCGAGATTTCATTTCAGGGTGCTTTAGCCTACGCCAAAGATCGTTTAGCGATGCGTTCTTTAGCGGGTACAAAATGCCCAGACCAAAATGCAGATCCAATTATTGTCCATCCTGCTGTTCGCAGCATGTTAATGACTCAAAAAGCTTTCTCTGAAGGCGGGAGGGCGTTGGCTTATTTTCTGGCGCAGCATGTCGATATTGTGGAAAGCTCCAATGACCCGGAGCAGTGTGAAAAATCAGATCAATTACTGGCCTTGTTAACACCTATTGCCAAGGCTTTCCTAACTGAATCGGGAAATGAGTCTGCCAAGCATGGCATGCAGGTCTTTGGCGGGCATGGATTTATTGTTGAGCATGGCATGGAACAGATTGTGCGTGACGCAAGGATTTCCACCTTGTATGAAGGCACCACTGAAATCCAGTCTTTAGATTTACTGGCACGGAAAGTATTGAAGTCCGAAGGCAAACTGTTAAAAAACATGACCGATTTAATTGAGCAGTTTATTGCGACGAATCAATCAAATACAGCATTGTCTGCTTATACGGAAAAATTGGCTGAACTGAAGCAGCAATGGTTATCGCTGACCCGCGATATTGCACAAAAAGCCAAGCAAAATCCTGAAGAAATTGGTGCGGCTTCGGTCGATTATCTCTATTTTTCCAGCTATGTGGTCTTTGCCTATCTTTGGGCACGGATGGCTCAGGTTGCTCAAGAACAGTTGCTTGCGGGAACATCTGAAGAAATGTTCTATCAGGCCAAACTCACAACGGCCAAGTTCTTCTTTCAGAAATTATTACATCGTACCCAAGCACATGCCGCTGCTATTGCATCCGGAGCTGAGGCTGTGATGGAGCTGGATGCAGCGGCTTTTGCATTCTAAGTCTGCGCGGAACGGTCTGGATTTATTTAGGAGTCTAAACAGAAATGGAATTTGAACATATTTTGCTTCGTCAACACAATCGTGTCGGTTATTTGACGCTGAATCGTCCAGAGGTGCTGAATAGTTTCAATGAACACATGCATGGTGAAATTGCAGCAGCCTTAGATCTGTGGGCAGTTTCGAAGGAAATCAAAGTGATAGTCATCTCTGGCGCAGGCAAAGGGTTTTGTGCTGGACAGGATCTAAGATCACGGGGGATGGATGTTATTGCTGCGCCGGATTATGATGCAGGCGCGGCTTTAGAAAAATTCTACAATCCGCTGGTACTTAAAATTACAGACATGACCAAACCCGTCATCGCTGCGGTGAATGGCGTCGCTGCCGGCGCAGGTGCCAATCTGGCATTGGCCTGTGATTTGGTTGTGGCTAAACAGTCTGCTACCTTTATACAGTCTTTTTGCAAGGTTGGTTTAATTCCTGATGCGGGGGGAACATGGAATTTACCGCAACTGGTCGGTTTGGCCCGTGCCAAAGGGCTGACCATGCTGGGAGAAAAGCTTTCTGCCCAGCAAGCCCTGGATTGGGGGTTAATCTGGGAGGTCTATGAAGATGAGCTGTTCGAAGCAAATGTCACCGCATTGGCTGAACAGTTGGCCGAACGTCCCGGTAGTTCAATTGCATTGATAAAAAAAGCGTTAAATCGTGCTGCAGACAACACGCTTGCTGAGCAGTTGCAACTGGAGCGCGAATTTCAGCGTATCGCAGGACAATCAGACAATTATAAAGAAGGTGTGGCCGCATTTATGCAAAAGAGGAAACCTGACTTTAGCTAGATGCATTGACTATGCATGGCCTTTACATCTAAAAATGAAAAAGAGTATTTGCTATCGGAAGCACTTAAATAGGGATATAACATGAGTTTAAAAGACATGGTTTCGACAACCGAATGGGAAGCGCGTTGTCAGTTAGCGGCTTTATATCGATTGATTGCCTATTATCGGATGACGGATCTGATCGATACCCATATTAGTCTGCGTGTACCTGATGAGAAGGGGCATTTTCTGATTAATCACTATGGCATTCCATTTGAAAAAATGAAAGCCTCGGATCTGGTGAAAATTGATGGTGCAGGCAATATCGTAGAAGATTATGATCAAGGTAAAACAGTCAATGTCGCCGGTTTTGTCATCCATTCCGCATTGCATGCTGCGCGTGAAGATATTCACTGTGTCATTCATACCCACACTGCCGATGGAATTGCAGTTTCAGCACAGCAGCAGGGTTTGTTGCCCATCTCACAACATGCACTGAAATTTTATAAAAAAGTCAGTTATCACCAGTATGAAGGTGTCGCACTATCGACTGAGGAAAGAGTGCGGCTGGTTCAGGATCTGGGCAATCATCGTGTCATGATTTTAAGAAATCATGGCTTGCTGGCAACCGGGGATAGTGTGCAGCGTGCTTTTCATGAAATTTATTTTTTAGAGCGAGCATGTCAGGCCCAGATCAAGGCGCTTGCGGGTGGGGCGGAATTGCATTTTCCTTCCGAAGCGGTGTGTGAACATACAACCCAGCAGTTCGAATCTAACGGTGTTGAAAAAATTATTCTAAATGCCTGGAATGCCGCCTTGTCATTGATTGAACAGCAGTGTGAGGAATACTGTACATGATTGTAATTGCGACCACGGTGCCCAAGGTCCAAAAATGGCTTGAAGATGCATTTTTACAATATGCTCCACCAGGTTCGTACTGTCTGGCAGATAGTGAACAGGCTCAATTTGCCACCACGGCAGTCTCATGGTTTCCCGATCTGGATCATCTGGAGAAGTTACCTGAATTGAAACTGATTCATTCAATGGCCGCTGGTGTTGAGCACCTGAATCTACGAAGAATTGGGTCACAATATAAAGTATGTCGGGTGGTCGATCAGCTCCATCAACAAGGGATGTTCGATTATCTGCAATGGGGTGTTTTATATTATCAACGGTTTTTTGATCAGGCCTTTGCACAAAAGCAGCAACAACGCTGGCGACAATATCCGCAACGCGCGCATGCTGAAGTAAAAATCGGAATTATGGGGCTCGGGCAAATGGGCGCCTATATGGCGAAACAGTTTGCCGCACTGGGTTATCAGGTTGCTGGCTGGTCTCGTAGTCCTAAACGGATCGCACAGGTCACATGCTATGCCGGTGCTGAAGATTTTCATCAGTTTTTAGCACAGGCGGAAATTCTGATTAACTTATTGCCACTTACGGAAAGTAATCAGGGGATTTTATCAAAATCTTTATTTGACCAGCTTCCTGAACAGGCCTGTATTATTAATTGTGGTCGTGGTCAGCATCTGGTTGAGCAGGATTTATTAAGTTATCTGGATTCTGGACGTTTACGTGGCGCGATTCTGGATGTTTTTAGCAAAGAGCCCTTGGCTGAACATCATCCACTTTGGCAACATGAAAAAGTGGTGATCACGCCGCATGTTGCTTCACATGCACCCTGGTCAATTGTGGTGAATCAGATTTTGGAAAATGACCAGCGTGTGATTCAAGGTCAAGTATTGTTGAATCAGGTGGATACCTTCAAAGGTTATTAAATCGGGGAAACGGCTATTTGTGTGGATAAACATGAATGGAGACTGGTTTTTAATCGGCTAGCTGAGCCACTCCCTTTTGATGGGACTAACTCAGCCAGTGATTTAATTGTTTTTAAGTGTTGTTATTCAGCTGAGTTGATAGCTCATCCCAGCGTTGATTTGCGGATTGCATCGCCTGCATTTTAACATGCCCAAAGCCACGTACTTCCGCTGGAAGCTCGGCAATCTGTGCAGCCACCGTCAAATCATACTGTTGTGGTGCTGCTACCAGTGCTTTTACAAAGTCAATGTAGCGATCACGCCATGCATGCTCATGTTGGCGTTCTTCCTGACGTGCAAATGGGTCAAGGAAGGTTTCGCGCAACCATTGTAAGCGGGCAAGTAACATCATCGGGAAGCGCATCCAGTAACCAAAAATGCGTTTGCGCACGTTGGTGCCCAGTGTCGGTGGGGCAAGGTGATAGGATAAACGTACCCCACGTCCGAATTGTGATTCGATTGATTTTTTAAAGCTGGCTCCTGTGAGCAGGCGCGCAACTTCATACTCATCTTTATAGGCCATGACCCGATAAAGCTGTGTGGCAATCGTGGTGGCCAGTTCTTCCGGTAACACCTGAGCGGCCTGTTGTGCAAGATTTCGGTATGTATTGGCGTACGCATCATTCCAGTAGTCTTGCAAACGGACCGAACGATCATCAATCAGTTCTGGCAGTGTTTGTGGCACCTGCTGTTTAGGTAAGCTATCCAGTAATCGCTTAGCCAGATCCGGATCGCTGGCGAGATGGCAACCAACGCGGAATGCTTCCAGATTCTTTTCGACTGCCGTACCGTTCAGTTGAATGGCTTTTTCAATGCTCTCACGCAGTAATGGAATCTGACCCGATTGCCATGCCATTCCCAGCAAGAGCTGGTTGGCAAAGATGGCATCGCCCAAGACCTGTGTCGCAATACGCGCAGCTGGTAAAGATACCAGTTTGCCTTGATCAACACGACCACGCAAACGATTGATCAAATCGGTAATCGGGGCAAACCAGTCACGTTTATTGATAAAGTCAGAGGTTGGGGAACCATCTTCATTGACGATCACCATCGCATCCGGTTTTAAACGTGACAGGGCGGCATTACTGCCTGCCACTACCGCATCGGCACCAATCAGAAGATCACATTGACCGGCGGGAATTTTGGTTGCAGAAATTTGCTCGTCATCTGAAGCCAATTGAACATAGGAATAAACCGTACCGCCTTTTTGTGCCAGGCCAGCCATGTCCATGACGCGTGCTGCTTTACCTTCCAGATGTGCTGCCATACCGAGTAAAGCCCCGACAGTGACCACACCGGTACCACCCACACCACCGACCATGATCCGGCTTGGTGTACGATCGAGTTGAGGAAGAACCGGTCGTTCAGGCCAGCCTGGGGCAAAACCTTCAAACTTGTCGGGACGTTTCATATCACGGGTATGCACAGTCACAAAACTTGGACAGAAGCCTTCTACACAGGTGAAGTCTTTATTACAACTGCTCTGGTTAATTTGACGCTTGGTGCCCAACGCGGTTTCTACCGGTTCAATCGACAGGCAATTTGATTTTTTCGAGCAATCACCGCAGCCTTCGCAGATATCGCTATTGATATAGAGGCGTTCAGCGGGGTCCGGATACATATCACGTTTACGGCGACGACGTTTTTCGCTGGCACAGGTTTGCACATAGACCAAAGCGGTGACACCTGAAATATCACGCAATTCACGTTGCACCGCGTCCAGATCATTGCGGTGGCGAATTTCTACATTAGGCGCAAGGTGTTCTTCTGCATGAATCAACGCTGGCTCATCCGTTACGATGACCTGTTTTTTAATACCTTCGGCATCCAGCTGACGGGTGAGTTGGGCGACACTCAGATGTCCATCGACATGCTGACCACCGGTCATCGCAACCGCATCGTTATAGAGGATTTTATAGGTGATATTGATATTGGCTGCAATGGCTTGTCGAATCGCCAGATAACCTGAATGGAAATAGGTGCCGTCACCGAGATTGGCAAAAATATGCTTTTCATTGGTGAAATGTGAGGCACCGGCCCAACTGACGCCTTCACCGCCCATTTGCGAGAAAGTTTCCGTTCCGCGATCCAGTGACACCGCAATATAATGACAACCGATACCGCCTAAGGCGCGACTGCCTTCTGGAACCACCGTGGACGTATTATGCGGACAACCGCTACAGAAATACGGTTTGCGGTCTGCCAGATCCAGCACACGGCGGGACTCCTGTTCTGCTTTTTGCAATAAATCGATGCGATTCTGAATTTGTTGTCTTAAATTCTCAGGTAAATCGAGTTGCAGAAAACGAGCCGCCAGCATTTTGGCAATCGGTTCAGGCTGGAACTCATAATGACCAATCAGCGGCGCTTCTTCAATGGAGGTGCTCCATTCACCTTTACCATGAATTGCTTTGCCGAAGACGTGTGGGCGTTGCTGATCAGGCAGGGAATACAGTTCATCCTTGATTTGTGATTCAAGAATAGGGCGTTTCTCTTCCACCACAATCAGCTCTTGCAAGCCCTTGGCAAATTCACGAATACCTTGCGGTTCTAAAGGCCAGATCAACCCAACCTGATAAACCCGTAGCCCAAGCTGTTGTGCGGTTTCATTCTCAATCCCTAGAATGCGTAAGGCTTCAATGGTGTCGAGATAGCCTTTACCGCTGGCCACAATCCCGATACGGGCATTTTCGCACGGCCAGGTGGTCTGATTCAGCTGATTGGCGCGGGCATAGGCCAGCACAGCGGGTAAGCGATGTTGATACAGGCGCTGTTCTTGCTGGATGCCATGATCCGGCCAGCGGATATTGACGCCATCTGCAGGGAAGTCCACATCTTCTGGAATCACGGGAATGACCCGATCTAAATCCACATTGACGGAAGCAGAGGTTTCTACAATTTCACTGACCAGTTTCATTGAAGTCCATAGGCCAGCAAAACGTGACATTGCAACCGCATGTACACCTAGATCAAGAATATGTTGCACCGAGGTTGGATAGAAAATTGGAATGCCACAACCGATCATGACATGTTCAGATTGATGGGGAACGGTAGATGATTTACAGGAATGGTCATCACCAAATAAAGCGACCACACCGCCATGTTCAGCCGTTCCTGCCAGATTGGCATGACGTAGTACATCGCCGGAACGGTCTACACCGGGGCCTTTGCCATACCACCATGAAGTGACGCCATCATATTTTCCCTGACCTGCAAGATTGGCTTGCTGGGTGCCCCAGATTGCGGTTGCTGCTAAATCTTCATTGATACCGGGTTGAAAGACGACATGATGATCTTTAAGTATGCCTCCAATTTGCCAAAGGAAATTGTCATAGTTACCGACTGGAGAACCGCGATAACCTGAAATAAAGCCGGCAGTGTGCAATCCGTTCAATTCATCACGGCGAGTCTGTGCTAGAGGTAACCGAACGAGTGCCTGAATGCCTGTCATATAGGCTGAACCGTGATCACTGATATATTTATCGTCCAGTGATACATCTTTAGTAGCGATCATTTTTGGAGTAACTTTTGTCGCTATATTCATTTATATCTCCTTAGAATTCTTCGTAGTTTTGACTACTTGTTTTTTCAACATCCGGTTGAATATTTGGAGTAAGTACATCATAAGAAAAAAGATTGACCAGTTCGGGTTAAAAAAAGAGCTGATCAATGTATGTACATTAATGTCATTGTGGTTGATCCAAACTGGTGCAACAATGCGTAATTTAGAAAAAGATATTTACGTTATGCGCAAAAATCTTGATGGTGGACTCTTGCATGCCATGAATGCCTTCCTGAAAGTGATTGATAGCGGGAGTTTCACGGCTGCCGCTGAACAGATGGAACTGACAACTGCGCAAGTTTCGCGATTAATTAGCGAATTAGAAGGACGTTTAGGTACAAAACTACTACAACGATCAACCCGCCAGCACGCCTTGACCGAGATTGGTGAAAGCTATGCCGAGCAGTGCCGTCAGGTGCTTGCCATGGTAGAGGAAGCTGAAGCGCAGGCAATGGGCATGGCCACCAAGCCGCAAGGGCGGTTACGGGTGCTGAGTATGGCGAGTTTCGGTCATCATTATCTGGCACCGATGATGGCGGAGTTCTGTCAAACCTATCCCGACCTGACAGTTGAATATCGAACCTCACAAAATGTACCTGATCTATTGGGTAAGGGCATTGATGTCAGTCTTTACTTGACTGAATCTCTAGCGGATTCGAGATTTGTGGCACGTCGCATTGGTACGATTTTTTCGGTGTTATGCGCTTCACCTGCTTATCTGGAAAAGCATGGCGAACCTCAATCACTGGATGATTTGCAGCAACATGCCTGTTTACGTCTGGTCAATCCTTCGATTACACCGCAGTGGCATCTGACCAGTGAAAATAGCTGTTCGTATCAGATTGATATCAATGGCCCACTCATTGCCGATACGCCTGAATTGCTACTGGATGTGGTGCAGCAGGATATGGGTATTGCCTTGTTGCCTACCTTTTCCTCTATCGATGCAATTCGCACAGGTCGATTACGCCGTATTTTACCGGCGTGGCGCTCTCCCGATATTGGGGTGTATACCTTGCTGCCGTCACGGGATTTTGTCGATGTCAAAACGCGGACATGGCTGGAGTGGGTTGAGCAACATGTTTCTCCAAAAATACAGCAGGATACGGATTATTTTTTATAAATTATTTGAGGTGTGGTAATAAAGGAACCCAAAATAATAAGGATTAAAATTAAAAGTAGAAAATGCTTCTTTATAAAGAGGCATTTAACACAGAGATAAACGATAAATTTTAAAAAATTGCATGAGGGATTGAATCCCAATTCCTCAATGAAATGAGATAAAGATGAGAGAGGATGATCTGGTATTTTGCCTAATATTAAGCCTTATACCAGATGCTGAGCTATTTTAATTGATAATTAGGCACACTTGGTTTGCCAATACGCATTGGCATAATTCGACAAGCTTTTTCGGTTGAGTACCTTGCTAATATTCTGGCTGGCCTGCATCAGTTTTTCCAGATCAATGCCCGTTTCGAAGCCCATATGAGAGAGTAGATAAAACAGATCTTCAGTCGCCACATTACCAGAGGCACCTTTGGCATAAGGGCAACCGCCAAGTCCTGCAAGGGACGAATCAAACACACGAATGCCTTGCTGTAAAGACTGATAAATATTGGCAATCGCCATGCCGTAGGTATTGTGGAAATGCCCAGCTAAAACGGTGCTATCGAGTTCAGCCAGACAGGCTTGCCAGGCTTTCTGAACGCGATCTGGTGTTGCGGTGCCAATGGTTTCACCTAAAGACACTTCATAGCAGCCCATGTCATACAGTCGTTTCACGACTTTTACCACTTGCTCGGGGGCAATTGCGCCTTCATAGGGACAATCGACAATACAAGAGACATAACCGCGCACACGGATATGCTGTGCTTTGGCTGCACTTAGCACATCCGCGAATTTTTCAAAGCTTTCGTCGATTGAGCAGTTAATATTTTTACGGGTAAAGCTTTCCGAAGCGGCGGTAAACACCGCAACCTCTTTGCATCCTACTGCTTGAGCAGTTTCAAAACCTTTGATATTGGGCGTGAGCAGGCTAAATTGCACATCGGTTGTTTGGGGTAACAACTTAAATAGCTCGTCACTCTGCGCCATTTGCGGCACCCATTTTGCCGAAACACAGGAACCGACTTCAATCGATTTCAGGCCTGCATGAATCAGGTCATGAATGAAGTTTAAGCGTTGTTCAACAGTTAAAGCCTGCTTTTCGTTTTGCAGGCCATCTCTGGGACCGACCTCCACGATTTTGACAAACTCACTCATGCAACTTCCTCCTGTGCAGGCTGAAATTCCACAAGTTCATCGCCAGCTTTGACCTGATCACCGACTTGGAAGTAGGAATCTACAATCAAGCCGTCTTTAGGCGCACGGATGGTATATTCCATTTTCATGGCTTCAAGCGTCATTAAAATATCGTCTTTCTTCACGCTATGATTTGCGCTTACTAACACTTGAGTGACCACACCCGGCATGGGTGCTTTTAAGTGACCTTCATCGGCTTGGTGATCTGTTTGATTAAAGTCGTGACGGATATAGGCAAACTTATAGCTTTGTCCATTTTGGAATAAGGTAATGCCTTGCTGACTTTGGTTAAAAGACAGCTTTTGCTTAGAACCACCAATTTGAACAGAGGCCGTATGCGCATCAATCAATTCACCTGAAATCGGATAGCTTTGACCGTTATATTCTGCGGTGAAGCCATCTTTATTTGAGGCAAATTTAATTGTAATAGGCTGATCTAAATAGTTCAGTTTAATACTGTGCTGATAAGCAATATTTAAACGCCAAAGTGGTTGAGCTTGCCAAAGCTGTTTCTGACTTGAGCAATTGCTATCGAGTTTGCTAAGAAACTCAATAAATGCTGCTGCGACGATAAGCTCAGGTTTCGTCTGTTGCGTGTTAAATAGAAAATCATGTTCACGTTGAATCAGGTTGGTATCAAGTTTGGCTTGTTTAAAGGATTCGCTGCGAACAATCTTTTCCAGAAAGGCAATGTTGTTGCCTAAACCATCCACATGGAATTGGCTTAAAGCGTGTTGCATTTGAATGAGCGCAGCTTCACGGTTTTTACCCCATACGATGAGTTTGGCAATCATTGGGTCGTAATAGGTGGTGATTTCATCGCCTTCAACAATACCGCTGTCGACACGCACATATGGGGTTTGCGTTGGGTAGTGCAAATAGTCAATTTTACCAATGGCAGGTAAAAAGCCTTTTTCAGGTTCTTCTGCGTAGATCCGTGCTTCAAGCGCATGCCCGTGAATTTGCAATTGGTTTTGTAGTTTAGGCAAAGCTTCGCCATAAGCCACACGAAGTTGCCATTCAACCAAGTCTTCACCGGTAATCATTTCAGTGACGGGGTGCTCGACTTGTAGGCGGGTATTCATTTCCATGAAATACGCCGTACCGTCTTGTTCCACAATAAACTCAACCGTACCTGCACCAACATAATTTACCGCGCGTGCAGCATCAATTGCCGCTTGGCGCATGGCATCGAGTTTTTCGCTTGGCATTTGTGGCGCAGGGGCTTCTTCGAGCACTTTTTGGTGTCGGCGTTGTACCGAACAATCACGTTCAAATAAATGCACATAGTTGCCATGGGTATCACCAAACACTTGCACTTCAATGTGACGCGGTTGAATCACATAACGCTCAATCAAGACATCATCATTACCAAAGCTCGATTTGGCTTCGCGTTTACACGAAGCTAAGGCATGCAGAAAATCTTCACTGCGCTCAACCAGACTCATGCCTTTACCACCGCCGCCCGCACTGGCTTT
>PJTY01000091.1_pt1 | contig 76646 bp, 53 predicted proteins | sample 1512121 | NCBI WGS metagenome assembly PJTY01 (sample SAMN08177680, study PRJNA422409) | Soil metagenome, whole genome shotgun sequencing project. | isolation source: Soil enriched (2) on filter paper: alkali lignin treatment | place: USA: Madison | collected 2015-01-15 | reverse complement strand
TGCCGTCGTGCGCATGGAGATCGCGGGCAAGTCCGCCAGCTTGCGCAGCCCGGTCGGCGTATTGGCGCTGGGGATCAAGCTGGGCGACACTATCTCGCTCCACGCGCGGGGAACGCAGGCCGGTGAAGTGCTCGATGCGCTGGAGGCCCTGATCGCCAGCGGCATGGGCGAACTCGCTCGCGACGACGAACAGCCCGCACCGCAGCCGGTGCGCGCTGCCGTTCCCGCACCCGTCCAGCGCCGCGCCACGGCAATTGCGGCGGACGGTACGCTGGCAGGCGTCGTCGCCGCGCCGGGCGTGGCCGTAGGGCAGGCGGTTCATTATAAACTCGGTGAAATCGAGATTGCCGAAGGTTCGGGCAATCCCGCGACCGAGCGCGCTCTGCTTGGCGCCACGCTGGCGGAACTGCGCGCGAAGATTGCGCAGGAGAGCGAAGGCGCGCCGGATCATGCGGCCTCGATCCTGGCGGCCCATGCGGTCATGCTGGAGGACGAAGACCTCATCGCCGTTGCACATGAAGCCATGGCGAAAGGCGAAAGCGCCGGAGCGGCCTGGCGGTTGGCGATCGGCTCGCAGGTCGATCTCCTGCTGCGTTCGGGCGACGCCCGTCTGGCCGAGCGCGTGGACGACATGCGCGATCTCGAGCGGCAGGTGCTCTCTGCGCTGGTCGGCGGCGATGCCATGGGCTTCGCGCTTCCCGAGAATGCCGTGGTGATTGCCGAAGACCTGCTGCCTTCGCAGCTCATGGCGCTCGATCCCGAGCGGCTGGCGGCGATCTGTCTCGTCAACGGCGGGCCGACTTCGCACGTCGCCATTCTCGCCGCCGGACTCGGCGTGCCGATGCTGGTGGCTATGGGGACCGCGCTTGACGGAATTGCCGAGGGAACGGTTCTGGTCGTCGATGCCGCCGCCGCGCGGCTCGAAACCGGTGCTTCGTCGGAGCGGATCGACGGCGTTCGCGAGCAGCTTGCCACGCAGGCCGCCCGACGTGCCGCCGCGCTCGAAGCCAGGGGGCCGTGCCATACGGCGGACGGCAGCCGGATCGAGGTCTTCGCCAATCTCGGCTCGCTGGCCGATGCCCGTCAGGCCATGGCCAACGGCGCGGAAGGCAGCGGGCTATTGCGCAGCGAGTTCCTCTTCGTGGAGCGCGCCCAGGCGCCGAGCGCGGCGCAGCAGCTGGAGACCTATCAGGCGATCGCCGATGTGCTGGAGGGTCGACCGCTGATCGTGCGCCTGCTCGACATCGGCGGCGACAAGCCCGCGCCGTTCCTGCCGATGGCGCCCGAGGAAAACCCGGCGCTGGGCCTGCGCGGCATTCGCGTCGGCCTCGCCTATCCTGAACTTCTGGAAGCGCAGGTCGAGGCGATCCTCAGCGTGCGGCCTGCCGGGCAGTGCCGGATCATGGTGCCGATGGTTGCCAGCCTGTCCGAACTGCGCGCGGTGCGGGCGGTGGTGGACAGTGTGGCGGCGCGGCTGGGTCTGGCCGAGCCGGTGTCGCTGGGCATCATGGTCGAGACGCCCGCTGCCGCCGCGACTGCCGATATCCTTGCGCGCGAGGCCGATTTCCTTTCGGTGGGGACCAACGATCTCACCCAGTATGCGCTGGCCATGGACCGGGGCAATTCGGCGGTGGCCTCGGCCATCGACGGGCTCCATCCGGCGGTCCTGCGCCTAATCGCGTTGACCTGCGAGGGCGGGGCGCGGCATGGACGCTGGACCGGCGTCTGCGGTTCGCTGGCATCCGATCCGCTGGCGGTGCCCTTGCTGCTGGGCCTCGGCGTGGCGGAGCTTTCCGCGACGCCTGCCCAGGTGCCGGACATCAAGGCGCTGGTGACGGGCCTCGACCTTGAACGCTGCCGAGCGGTGGCCGCGCGGGCGCTGGAATGCGGTTCCGCAGGCGAAGTGCGCGAACTTGTACGGGAAATTCTGAAGGAGCAGGGGGCATGAGGCGCGTTCTCGAAACACTGCAGCCGTTGGGCCGTGCGCTCATGCTGCCGATCGCGGTGCTGCCGGTGGCGGGGCTGCTGTTGCGCCTCGGCCAGCCGGACCTGCTCGACATCGCGCTGCTGAGCGCGGCGGGCGATGCGCTGTTCTCGCACCTCGGCCTGCTGTTCTCGATCGGCGTCGCCACCGGCTATGCGCGTGACGGCAACGGCGCCGCCTGCCTTGCGGGCATCGTCTGCTTCCTCGTCGCCACCGAAGGCGCCAAAGTGATCATGCCGGTGCCGCCGGGCATCGATCCGGCGCTCGCGAAAGACGCTTTCGCAGCGGCGGTGGCCGCAGCCAAGAGCCAGGCCATCGGACGGCTCGACGTACCGATCGGGATCATCTCGGGACTTGTCGGCGGGCTGTTCTACAACCGCTTCTCGGCCATGAAGCTGCCGGAATACCTGGCCTTCTTCGGCGGGCGCCGGTTCGTGCCGATCGTATCGGGTGTAGCCGGTCTGGTCATTGCCAGCGTGGTCGGCTTCGGGTTCCAGCCGATCGTCGTCGGCATCGACGGGGTCAGCCACGGCATCACCGGGCTGGGCGGCTTCGGCCTGTTCCTGTTCGGCCTCATCAACCGGCTGCTGCTGGTGACCGGCCTGCACCACGTCTTCAACAACCTGTTCTGGTTCGTCTTCGGCGATTACAACGGCGCCCACGGGGACATCCGCCGCTTCTTCGCCGGCGATCCTACCGCCGGACCGTTCATGACCGGCTTCTTCCCGGTCATGATGTTCGGCCTGCCCGCCGCCTGCCTCGCCATGTACCGCGCGGCCCGGCCGGAGCGGCGCAAGGCGGTCGGCGGCATGTTCTTCAGCCTCGCGCTGACCTCGCTGCTGACCGGCGTGACCGAGCCGATCGAGTTCAGCTTCATGTTCCTCGCCCCGGTGCTCTACGCGATCCACGCGGTACTGACCGGCGCGGCGATGTGGCTGACCGATGCCTTGGGCATGCACCTCGGCTTCGGGTTCTCGGCAGGCCTGTTCGACTACGTGCTGAATTTCGGCAAGGCGACGCGCCCGCTGCTGCTCGTGCCGGTCGGCCTCGTCTACTTCGCGGTCTACTACGGCGTGTTCTCCTTCGCGATCCGCAAGCTCGACCTCAAGACCCCCGGCCGCGAGGACGAGGATCTTGCAGCACCGGCGGAGGCCGAGGCATCGGCGGAAGCCACGCGCGGTCAGGCCTATCTCGCGGCACTGGGCGGCAGGGACAATCTCGTGGAGGTTTCTGCCTGCACCACGCGCCTGCGCCTTATCATCGCCGATCACGGCGCGGTGGACGAGGCACGGCTGAAGGCGCTAGGCGCGCGCGGCATCGTGCGTCCTTCGGACAAGGCGCTTCAGGTGATCCTCGGCCCGGTGGCGGACATCGTCTCGGTCGAAATCCGCGAGGCCATCGCGGCAGGACCTGCGGCGAGCACGCCAGTCGCGAATCTGGGTGCGGCTCCGGTATCGGCCGCTGCCGAAAGCCCGGCGCCGACGCAGCTTCCGGCGAACCTCGTGCAGGCGCTCGGCGGTGAAGGCAACGTGCGCGGCGCGGCACGCTACGGCAATCGCCTGCGGGTCGAACTGGCAGATGCCTCGGTGATTGGGGAAGCGGCGCTCACCGCCGCCGGGGTGCGGGCCATCGGTGCGACTGAAGGCGGGGCGGTACATCTGCTGTTCGCCGCCGCCGACCTCGACCGCATCGCCGCCTGATCGAGCACTGACTTAGCCAGTCAAACACTCGTCATTGCGAGCATAGCGAAGCAATCCAGAGTCGGTCTCATGCCGCTCTGGATTGCTTCGCTATGCTCGCAATGACGAAGGTTGTTGTGCGGCCCGAAAGCGTGAGCGCGGGCGAGATAGGGCCGGACGGCCAGTGATCGGATGCGAAGGCCGGTAGCCGCCCGCGCTTCGTCATTTGCACGAAGCGCGGGCGGCTTGAATCAGGCCGAAACGTAGACCCTGCCGGTCAGCCCGCTGGAGCTGCCGTCCGCCGCCTGGATCAGGACGACGAGGGTTCGCGCGCCATTGCCTGCGGGGATGGCCGCCGTCAGGTCTCCCGGAGCTGCACTGGCCTTGCGTGCGACGAGCTTGCCGTCGAGCCAGATTTCCGCCGCGCCGGTGACTTCGCCGAAGTGCAGCGTACCGCCTTGGGCACCCACCTTCCTCCACGGCGTGAACCGGGTGCGATAGCTGCGCCATCCGGCATTTCCGGCAGGCGCGGCTGCGCCGGATCGCACGAAGTCCCACGAATTGTTGTCGCCGTCCACGGGGGCCAGAGCCGGATCGGGCTTCTGCGCGAACAGGGCGGAACGGCGCCAGTCGGTGATCGGCATTTCCGCCGGGACGACCGGGACTTGCGCTCGCGGCTGCCGGGGCGCGCGGGCGAGGCTAAGACGCGCTGAACGCAGGCCGCTCGTGCTTGCCTCCAGCGTCAGCCGCTGGCCGCTGGCATCGCCTTCGACGATGACTTGCGCGAGGCCGTTGAACAGCGCGCGTTTGCTGCCCTTCTCGCTCGCGTGGTCGTTCGGATTGCCGTTGCCGAGGCCGATGATCCGCCCCCCGGAGATCCGGAATTCGACCGGTAGGTTCGCCGTCGGTACATGGCGTCCGCGCGCATCCACGCAGTCCACGGTGATCGCCTGCACGTCCTCGCCGTCGCTGGCGAGGGCCTGCCGCGCAGGCGTCAGGCGCAGCGCGACCGGCGCGCCCACGGTCTCATGCACCGCGCTGGCGACGACCTTGCCGTCCCGCAGCGCGAGGGCTTCGATCCGGCCGGGGCGATAGGGCACCTGGAAGGTGTGGCCCATGATCCGGTCGGCGGCGGGTACGCGCTCGATCACTTCGCCGTTGAGGCGCAGTTCGATGGCCTCGGCATTGGTGATCGCGAAGATTTCCAGCGTCTGGCCCTCTCGTCCGGGCCAGGTCCAGTGGGGCGCCAGCCAGATCACCGGGGCATCCTCGCGCCAGTGGGCGGAATGGATGCCGAAAGCGGTCTTGGGGAAGCCGCAGAGGTCCATCACGCCGAAGAAGCTGCTGGTCGAGGGCCAGGCATAGGGCGTCGGTTCGCCGTGGTAGTCGAAGCCGGTCCAGACGAAGCCACCCGCCACGAAAGGCCGCTCGGCGATCATCTTCCAGGTCTCGCGGTGGGTCGCGCCCCAGGAGGCGGCTTCCTTGTCGAACGAGGTGATCACCTGCTGCCCCGGGATGGACTCAAAAGCCCCCCGCGTTTCGTAGGCGCTGGTGTCCTCCGAACTGGTGATCGGCTTGTCTGGGTGCAGGGCGTGGAACTTGTCGTAGTCGGCCTGGTAGTAGTTGAAGCCCATGACATCGACGACGGTGGAGACATTCTCCGGGTTATAGAACGATCCGTTCATCGCCGCCGTCACCGGGCGCTGGGTGTCGAGTTCGCGGACGGCCTTGCGCATTCGGCGGACCATCTCGACGCCCGCATGGGTGCCTTGCATCGGCTCCTCGTTGAACACCGACCAGAGCACGATCGAGGGGTGGTTGCGGTCTCGTCGGACCATCCATTCGAGCTGCGCCAGATAGTCCGGCGCGGGGTTGAACAGGCGGTTCTCGCCCATGACCACGAAGCCCAGTCGGTCGCACCAGTCCAGCACTTCCTTGGCGGGGGCATTGTGCGACATGCGGATGGCGTTGCAGCCCGTCGCCTTCAGGCGTTGCAGCCGCCAGAGCGCCAGCGCGTCGGGGATCGCGGTGCCGACGCCGGTGTGGTCCTGGTGGATGCACACGCCCTTGAGCTTGGTCTCGACCCCGTTGAGGATCATGCCGCGCGCCGGATCGAAGCGAACGGTGCGGAAGCCGATGAACTGGCGCCGCGTATCGACGACTTTGCCTTCGTGCAGCAGGTCGACCTCGACGCTGTAGAGCACCGGGCTGTCGGGCGACCAGAGCTTGACCGCGCCGGGGTTCAATTCGGCGGAGACCTTCGCCTGTTCGAGCGGGGCGATCGATGTGCTGCCCGTCGTGCGGTGGATTTCACGGCCGTCGGGATCGAGCAGGCGTGCGGCAATCTCGGCCTGTCCCGCGTCTTCGCCGACGTTCGACAGGCCGACTTCCACCGGCACGCGCCAGCTGCCGTCTCCCTGATGGACCGGATCGCAGTAGACCCCGTCCGTCTCGATCGACAGGGCAGGGCGGCTGACCAGCCAGACGTGGCGATAGAGCCCGGCACCTTCGTACCACCAGCCCTCGCGCGCGGTGGCGTCGACGCGCACGGCGATCCAGTTCACCTCGTCGCCGAAGCGGGCGAAGGGGGTAAGATCGACGATGACGCTGCTGTAGCCCGACCACGAATGGGCCACTTCGCTGCCGTTCACCCAGATCGTGGCGAGCGTGGCGATGCCGTCGAAATGCAGTTCGAGGCGGCGGCCCTTCTGGCTCTCGTCCAGTCGCAACAGGCGGCGATACCAGCCGATCCCGCGCGGGCGGTAGCCCTGCGAGACATTGGCGCTTTCGCTCACATCCTGCGCGATGGCCCAGTCATGCGGGAGATCGACGGCTTGCCAGTCGGAATCGTCGAAGGCGAGCGCCGCCGCACCGCGCGCGTTGCCCGCCTTGACCGAGAGGTAGGTGGCATTGTGGTCGGCCGGTTCGGCAACCGTGACATCGCCTTCGTGGAAGCGCCAGCCGCGTTCGAGCAGGGCGCGCGAAGGGTCGGTTTCGGGCAGGCGCGGCGAGGGGCCGGCAAGCGGAGCGGGCATCGGCAGCCCGTCCGGCATGCCCGGTCCGAATTGCGGGGCAGGGGCCGCGAGGGTGGAAGTCGAAAGGGCAGGCAGCAGGGTGGCGACGGCGCCGGTAGAGGCGCCGCGCAGCAGCAATTCGCGTCTTTTCATGAACCCTCGATCAGCTCGGCAACGAAGTCGTAGGAGTCGCCGCGGTAGTAGGAGCGGGTGAATTCGACGATGCGCCCGTCTCGCAGGAAGCCGTGGCGCTCGATCAACAGTCCGGCATGACCGGACTCGACGCCCAGCATCTTGGCATGCTCGGTGCCGAAGGGCACGGCGCGTAGCCGCTGGAGCGCGCGAACCGGACGATTGCCGCTCTTTTCCAGCGCGCTGTAAAGCGAATCTCCAACCACATCGAGGCTGGCGAGACAGTACCCGGCGATCGTCGAGATTTCGAGCGCGAGCGGTTCGTCGTCGGCATAGCGGATGCGGGTGAAGCGCAGCACGGTGCTGCCGGGCGCGAGGCCCAGCGCCATCGATTCCTCGGGATTGACCGCGCCGGTCATGCGCGAGACCCAGGCGCTGGAAGCCCGCTTGCCGCGCGCGGCCATGTCCTCACTGAACGAGGTCAGCTTGGAGAAGCTCTTTTCCACGCGGGAGGCAACGAAAGTGCCCGCGCCGCGCCGCCGCGTCAGCAGGCCTTCCTCCACCAGTCCCGCGATCGCCTTGCGCACGGTGATGCGCGAGACGTCGTATTCGATGGCAAGGTTGCGCTCCGGCGGAATCGCCTCATTCTGGTCGAGCACGCCTTCGGATATCGCATCGCGGATCAGCTGCTGGAGCTGGATGTAAAGCGGCGCAGCATTGTCTTCGCGCAGACGACCAATCCGGTCGGAAAATGACATTCGATCCCCCTTCGGCCCATTCTCTGGGAATGGCTTTACATTGGTCCTGTCAGGCTGACAATCGCAGCAAATGGTCGCAATTCAACCTCAATTTGCAGGAAAGGAATAAGACCTATTGCGGGAAAGGATATATTTTGGTTACCTATCTGCTCAAGGTACAAGACAATGAGGGGCAGCGATGGGCACCAGAACCAAGGGACAGCAGGCGTTTCGGGCGAGCGCCATGGCGACCGCGTCGATCCTTGCGGCGCTGGCTTTGTCGGCGCCTGCGCAGGCGCAGTCCTCTTCCCTTCCGCTGACGCCCTGGCCCGCTTCGGTGGAGCAGGGTAGCGGCAAACTGGTCGTCGCTTCGGGATCGGCGGTCGCGGTTCCCCCCGGCGACGCGGATGCGGCCGAGGCGGCAAAGCTCCTTGTCGATCATGCCAGGCGCGCGAACGGCCTTGTGCTCACGGCCGGTTCCATGGCGGCGGCGCCGATCCGCTTCGAGCGCGATCCCGCAATCTCCGGCGCCGAGGCCTACCGGCTGACGGTTACGCCGAGCGGCGCGGTCATTGCCGCTTCGGGCAAGTCCGGCTTCGTCTACGGCGCGATGACGCTGATGCAGTTGCTGACGGCCGATGCGGGTGCAGCGGGCAAGAGCGCCGCGATTCCCGTGCTCACCATCCAGGATTCGCCGCGCTTCGCCTGGCGCGGGGTGATGGTCGATCCCTGCCGCAACTTCCAGCCGATCGAATCCGTCTATGCCATCGTCGACCGCATGGTCGAGGTGAAGCTCAACACCCTGCACTTCCACCTTTCCGACGATCAGGGCTGGCGCTTCGAGGTCAAGCGCTACCCCGAACTCACCCGCACCGGCGCCTGGCGCAATGGGCCCGACACCGGCCACGGTCCCGGCGCGCGGAGTGGCGGGTTCTACACGCAGGAGCAGCTCAAGGCGCTTGTCGCCTATGCTGCCGCGCGCGGCATTACCGTCGTGCCCGAGATCGACCTTCCCGGACATGCGCAGGCGCTCGTGGCGGCTTATCCTGAACTCGGTGTGCCGGGTTCCCGGCCCGAAGTGTCGAACGGCTGGGGCATCTTCCCCTGGCTGTTCAACCCGAACGATGCGGGCATGACGTTCGTGCGCAATGTGCTGGACGAGCTGATGGAGGTGTTCCCCTCGGAGTACATCCACCTCGGCGGCGACGAGGCGGTCAAGGACCAGTGGGAACGCTCCCCCGAAGTCCAGTCGCAGATGCGCAAGCTCGGCATCAAGAGCGAGAACGCGATGCAGAGCTGGATGATCGACCAGTTCGGCGCCTATCTCGCGCAGCACGGCCGCCGCCTGATCGGCTGGGACGAGATTCTCGAAGGCGGCCTCCCCGCTTCCGCTTCGGTGATGAGCTGGCGCGGCGAGAAGGGCGCGGTCGATGCCGCCAATGCCGGGCATGACGTGGTGCTCTCGCCCGCGCCGACGCTCTATCTGGACAATCTGGAATCCACCCTGCCGGACGAGGCGCCGGGGCGCATCTCGATCCAGTCGATGGAAACCGTCTATCGTTACGATCCGATGCCCAAGGGGATCGATGCGGCCAAGGCGAAGCACGTCATGGGCGTGCAGGGCAATGCCTGGAGCGAGTACATCGTCACGCCGTGGCAGTTGCAGCACAAGCTGTTCCCGCGCGTGGGCGCCATCGCCGAAACCGCGTGGTCGCCGCCGGTCACGGGCGCGAAGGACTATGCGGGCTTCCTCGCGCGCCTGACGCCGCAGATCCGGCGCTGGAAGCAGGAAGGCTTCGAAGTGTCCGACAGCGCCTTCGGCGTGGCCTTCACGCCGACGCAGGCGCGCGGCGCGGCACTCGATGCCAAGAGCATCGGCGTGGCGCTGGCGACGCAGGCGCCTTACGGCACGATCCGCTACACGCTGGACGGCAAGGCGCCCGGCGCGAAGTCTCCCGCTTACGCCAAGGCGCTTGCCGTGAAGCCGGGCACGGTCGTCACTGCGGCCAGCTTCGCGCCGGACGGCTCGCCGCTCTCCGCGCCGCGCCGCTACGATACCGCGCGCGAGACGCTGCTGACCTCGACCTCCTCGTCGCTCACCGCCTGCCCGCGCGGCTCGCAGGGACTGCGCATTCCGCTGAACGCCGATGCGACGAGCAACGGCCCGGCCTATAACGTCAATATCTTCGACACCTGCCAGGCCGACGATCATGCGCCGCTGGCCCATGCGAAGTCGATCACGGTCTCGGTCGCGCGCCCGCCGCGCAACTGGGGGCTGGTGCACGAGGAATCGGCAGTGATCCGGCACTATGCCGTGACCACGCACGGCGAACTCGTCATCAGCGCAAATTGCCGTGCGGCGGAAAAGAAGGCCGACAGCAAGCAGAAGGAGCATGCGCCGATGCCGGGCGCGACGGTGCTCGCCACGTTCCCGCTGCCGGACCCGAAGACCGCGCCGCAGCAGTTCACCTTTACCGCAGCACTGCCCGATCGTCCCGAACTTGGGGACGAGACGGACGTCTGCTTCCAATTCACATCGCCGCTGTCCGATCCATTCTACGCGGTTGAAAAAGTCGTTTACGGGGAGAAGGCGAAGTGAAGTTCGCAAGTAAGGCATTGGCGCTCTGGCTCGCAGGCGTTTCGGGCGCGGTCATGGCGGAGCCGCCGGCGGTTACCTCGCTGGATGGCGACTGGCAGGTCCGCGTCGCGCCGAGCGATGCCGATGCCGTGAAGGCCCATCCCAAGGCGGCGCGCTGGTTCCGCGCGCAAGTGCCCGGCACCGTCCAGCAGGACCTGATCGCCACGCGCCAGGTGCCGGATCCTTTCCTTGGCACCAACGAGGCGGCGATTCAGTGGGCGGGCCTGACCGATTGGGAACTGCGCCGCACGCTGGACGTGAGCGCCGAGGCCATGGGCCGCGACAATCTCGACCTCGTGTTCGACGGGCTGGATACCTTCGCCACCGTGTTCATCAACGGCAAGCAGGTGCTCAAGGCCGACAACGGACACCGGCAGTGGCGCGTCGCCGCCAAGGCGTTCCTGAAGCAGGGCCGCAACGAGATCCTCGTGCGCTTCGCCTCGCCGATCCGCACCTTGCAGCCGATGGTCCTGGCCGAAGCGCACCCGCTGCCGGGCGAATACGATTCCGCCTTCGGGGATGAGCCGAAGGGCAAGCAGACTTCCGCCTATATCCGCAAGGCCAAGTACCATTACGGGTGGGACTGGGGCCCGCGCATCGTCAACCAGGGCATTTCCGGGCCGGTGCGTCTGGAAGCCTGGGACGAAGCGCGGCTCGGCGCCTTCGAGGTCGTGCAGGAAGCGCTCGGCAAGGACGAGGCGCGACTGGTCGCGAAGTTCCGTGTCGTCGCCGACAGGCCGGGCAAGGCGCGCTTCTCCGCGCGCGTGACCGGACCGGACGGGCAGGCGCTCGCGCCGGTCGAGCGCGAAGCCTCGTTCGGCGCAGGCGAAAGCTTTGTCACCGTGCCGCTCACCGTTGCTGCGCCGAAGCGCTGGTGGCCGGTCGGCTATGGCGATCAGCCGCTCTACAAGGTTGCGGGCGAGATCGTCTCGGGCGCGGGCGCAGGAGCCAAGGCCGCGCGCAGCGTGGGTCTGCGTGAGGTCGAACTCGTGCGCGGGGACGGCGCTTTCGGCTTCCGCGTCAACGGCGTGACGGTCTTCGCCAAGGGCGCGAACCTCATTCCCTTCGACATGTTCCCCTCGCGCGTCACCGACGCGAAGATGCAGTCGCTGCTGGAGGATTCTCGCGCGGCGAACATGAACATGATCCGCGTCTGGGGCGGCGGCTACTATCTGCCGGACAGCTTCTACGACATGGCGGACCGCATGGGCCTGATGGTCTGGCAGGACTTCATGTTCGGCGGTGCGGTGCCTCCCGCCGACGTGGCCTACCGCGAGAACGTGCGGATCGAGGCGGAGCAGCAGGTCGAGCGGCTCGGCTCGCACCCCTCCATCGTGATCTGGGCGGGCGGTAACGAAGTGCTCTCCGGCTGGGAGACCTGGAGCGACCGCAAGGCGTGGAAGAAGGCTGTCGGCCCCGACGAACACGAGCGCATGGCCACATCCATGACGGTGCTGTTCGACCGCGTGCTGCGCAAGGCGGTGACCGACCATTCGCCGACGACGCCTTACTGGCCCGGCTCGCCTTCGACCGACTACGAAGGCCCGGTCGATACCGATGCGGCGGGCGACCGCCATTTCTGGGATGTCTGGTCCGGCTCCAAGCCGGTCGAGAACTACACGCTGTCGTGCCCCCGTTTCATGTCGGAATACGGCTTCCAGGCGATGCCGGTCATGGCGACGATCCGCGGCTTCGCCGGTGATGCGGCGCAGGCACCGGACAGCCCGGTGATGAAGGCGCACCAGAAGTTCCTCGCAGGCGAGGGCAACGAGCGCCTGAAGTTCTATCTCGACGCAAGGCTGCGTCCGGCGAAGGATCTGGCGGACTTCGTCTACCTGACGCAGGTCAATCAGGCGCAGGCGATCGACATGGCTGCCCGCCATCACCGCGCCTGTGCGCCGGTGACGCTGGGTTCGCTCTACTGGCAGCTCAACGATGTCTGGCCCTCGATCTCGTGGGCGAGCGTGGACTATGACGGCCGCTGGAAGCTGCTGCACTACGCCGCGCGGCGCTTCTTCGCACCGCAGGCGGTGGTGGCCGAGCACAAGAGCGGCGCGACCAAGGTAAGCTTCGCGTCGGACGCGACCAGCCCGGTCGCGGCGGAGTGGCGCCTGACCGGCTATGCCATGGACGGCACGAAGCTGGGCGAAGCGGGCGGGGCGGTGACGCTGGCGCCGACGACCGCCACGTCCGTTCCCGATGTGTCGGACGCGCAAGTCTTCGCGAGCGCTCCGGCAGAGGCGAGCTATGCGGTGGCGGAACTGGTGATCGGCGGGAAGACCGTCTCACGCCAGATCGTCGAGCGCGCCTTGCCCAAGGCCATGGCCTATCCCGCGCCGGGCCTCTCCATGAACTGGGATGGCAAGGCGGTGACGATCACCGCGAAGGCGCTGGCCCGCGCGGTCATGCTCGATTTCGGCGCTGTGGACGCACAAGCCTCTGACAACGGTTTCGACCTGCTGCCGGGTGAGAGCGTGCGGATCGAGATCACCTCCAAGGCCGATGCGGCGGCCCTGCGCAAGGCGCTGGTGCTGCGTACCCTGGCGGGAGACAAGTGATGAAGCCGCTGTTCCCGATCACCCTCGCCATGGTTCTGGCCGCGCCCTCGGTGGCCGCTCAGGACCTGTCGGGCGAAGCCGATCCCGCCGTATTGGCCGCCATCGCCAAGGCCGATCTGGCCGAGAAGGCCGACCAGCTCCAGAGCACCGCCCCCGCCGCCAAGGCCATGGGGCTTCCCGCCTACGACTGGTGGAACGAGGGGCTGCACGGTCTTGCCCGCAACGGCGTCGCCACGGTGTTCCCGCAGGCGGTCGGCCTTGCCGCGACGTTCGATCCGGCGCTGATGGAGAAAGTCGGCACCGTCGTCTCGACCGAGGCGCGCGCCAAGTTCAACGCCAAGCCCGTGGGCGCCGACCGGCGCATCTACGAAGGCCTGACGATCTGGTCGCCGAACATCAATATCTTCCGCGACCCGCGCTGGGGGCGGGGGCAGGAGACTTACGGCGAGGACCCGTTCCTCACCGGGTCGCTGGCGGTCGGCTTCATCAAGGGCCTGCAAGGCCCCGATCCGTTGCACCCCCGCGTGATCGCGACGCCCAAGCACCTCGCCGTCCATTCCGGTCCGGAGGCCGGGCGTGACAGTTTCGATGTGGACGTCAGCCCGCAGGACCGCGAGGCGACGTATCTGCCCGCCTTCCGCAAGGCCGTGACCGAGGCGAAGCCGCTCTCGCTGATGTGCGCCTACAACTCGACGCATGGCGTGCCGGTCTGCGCCGATAGCGCGCTGCTGAACGATACGTTGCGCGGCGACTGGGGCTTCAAGGGCTTCGTCGTGTCGGACTGCGATGCGGTGGCGAACATCTGGATGTTCCACAATTACCGCTACGATGCCGCCGAGGCTTCGGCTGCGGCGATCAAGGCGGGGACCGACTTCGACTGCGGCACGACCTATGCCGCGCTTACCCAGTCGGTCGCGCGCGGCCTGCTGACCGAAGCCGAAGTCGACCGCGCGCTCGCCCGCTCGCTGGAAGCCCGCTACAAGCTGGGCATCGCGTTCGGGGCAAGCAATCCGTGGGCGAAGATCAAGCCCTCCGAGGTCAACACCCCCGCGCACCGCGCTCTCGCGCTTGAAGCCGCGCGCAAGTCGGTGGTCCTGCTCCAGAACGAGAACGGCCGCCTGCCGCTGAAGGCCGGAACCCGCCTCGCCGTGATCGGCACCAATGCCGATGACCTGTCGGTGATCGAGGCCAACTACCACGGCACCGCAGCCGATCCGGTGACGCCGCTGGAAGGCATCCGCCGCCAGTTCGGCGCGGCGAACGTCGCTTATGCGCAAGGCTCCGTGCTGGCCGAGGGCGCGCCGGTCGTGGTGCCGGAAACCGCGTTTTCGGCGGACGGCAAGCCCGGTCTGCGCGCCGAATATCTCGACATGTCGGGCAAGCGCGTGTTCGTGCGGCAGGATCGCCGCGTGGACTTCAACCTGACCCGCACCGCGCCCAAGGGGCTGGATGCAAAGGGCTTCAAGGTCCGCTGGAGCGGCTCGCTGGTGCCGCCGGGAGCGGGCACCTATCGCCTCGCGCTCGACATTCCGGCCTGCTGGAAGGACTGCACGCGTCATGACGACGTGCGCCTGAGCGTGGGCGGCAAGCAGCTCCACGCCGGCGTGCTCGGCAAGCAGCGGGTCGAATTCGACGTCACCCTCGATGGCACGTCGCAGCCGATCAGCCTCGAACTCGACCACTACGGCGAGGACGAGGGGCTGCGCCTCATGTGGCTTCCTCCCGCAGAGGTTCAGCAGGCGGAGGCCGTGAAGGCGGCTTCGCAGGCGGACGTGGTGGTCGCCGTGCTCGGCCTCTCGCCCGATCTCGAAGGCGAGGCGCTTCAGGTACAGGTGCCGGGCTTCGTCGGCGGCGACCGCAGCGACATTGCCTTGCCCGAGCCGCAGGCGGAACTGCTGGCGGCTCTCCATGCCACCGGCAAGCCGGTTATCGTCGTGCTCACCAACGGCAGCGCGGTCTCGGTCGATCCGGCCATGGCCGATGCCGTGATGACCGCGTGGTATCCGGGCGAGGCGGGCGGCACTGCCATTGCCGAAACGCTCGCCGGGACCAACAATCCCTCGGGCCGCCTGCCGGTGACGTTCTACAAGTCCACCAGCGACCTGCCTGCCTTCGTCGACTATTCGATGAAGGAGCGCACGTATCGCTACTTCACCGGCAAGCCGCTCTGGGGCTTCGGCCATGGCCTGAGCTATACGACTTACGGCTACGAAGGCGCCAAGGTCTCCGCACCCGCACTCGGCCAGCCCGTCACGGTCACGGCTACCCTGCGCAACCTCGGGACCATGGCGGGCGAAGAAGTGGTGCAGGCCTATGTCGTACCGCCGGTGATCGAGCCGCGCCCGATCATGACGCAGGGCGTATTGCAGCGCCAGCTTGCCGCTTTCACGCGCGTTCCGCTGGCGGCGGGCAAGTCGCGGGAAGTCTCGCTGACGATCGATCCGCGCAGCCTCTCGGTCGTGGACCGCCGGGGCACGCGCAAGGTCGTGCCGGGCGACTACAAGGTGTGGATCGGCGGCGGCCAGCCGGGTGACGGCGCGGGCGCATGGGTCTCGTTCACCCTGACCGGACAGGCACAGGAGCTGCCGAAGTGATGACTAAGACGAACCTCGACCGCCGCAGTACGCTGGCCGGTGCCATGACGGGCGCTGCCGCGCTTGCCCTTCCGGCCACCGCCCGCGCGGCGACCATTCCCATGCCGCAGGGCGGGGGGCGTCCGCCGGTCTCGGAGCGCCGCTACGTCAGCCGCGCGGTGGAGGCCGAGATCGACCGCGTATCGCGCAAGATCGCCGATCCCAAGCTGCGCGCGATGTTCGTGGGCTGCTATCCGAACACGCTCGACACCACGGTCTACATGGACACGGTCGACGGCCGTCCGGATGCGTTCGTCATCACCGGCGACATTCCCTGCCTCTGGCTGCGGGACAGCACCGCGCAAGTGCTGCCCTACCTTCATCTGGTGAACAAGGACCCGGCGCTGACTGCGCTGTTCCGGGGCCTGATCGCCCGCCAATCGCGCTCGATCCTGATCGACCCTTACGCCAACGCCTTCATGCGCGATCCTTCGGCCAAGACCGACCTGTCGTGGGCGCTGAAGGACCAGACCGAGATGAAGCCCGGCGTCGCCGAACGCAAATGGGAGATCGACTCGCTCTGCTATGCGATGCGGCTCGGCTTCCGCTACTGGCGCCAGACGCGGGACAAGCTGCCCTTCGACCAGACCTGGGCCGAGGCTTCGCGCGCCTGCGTCCGCACCTTGCGCGAACAGCAGCGCAAGGGCTCGCCCGGACCCTATCGCTTCCTGCGCACCAGCAACCGGCCGACCGAGACCATGCAGCTCGACGGCTGGGGCGCGCCGAGCCGTTCAGTCGGGCTGATCCACTGCGGTTTCCGGCCTTCGGACGATTCCTGCACCTATCCGTTCCTGATCCCGGCCAACCTCTTCGCGGTGACATCGCTGCGCGAGATGGCCACCGTTGCCGAGCAGGCGCGCGGCGACACGGCGCTCGCCGCCGACGCCCGCGCCCTGGCGGACGAGGTGGAAGCGGCGCTGCGCCAGTGGGGCACGATGCTGCTGCCGGACGGCCGCCGGGTCTGGGCCTATGAGGTCGACGGCTTCGGCAACGCGATGTTCATGGATGACGCCAACGTCCCCTCGCTGCTGGGTCTCGCCTTCCTCGAATGTGTGCCGGAAACCGATCCGCTCTGGAAAGCCACGGCGGATGCCTGCTGGTCGGATGCGAATCCCTACTTCTTCCGGGGATCGAAGATCGAGGGCATCGGCGGGCCGCATGTCGGGCTTGGGCAAGTCTGGCCGATGAGCCTGATCGTGCGCGCACTGTCGAGCAGCGACCCGCAGGTGATCCGCGCGATGCTGCGCATGCTGCGCGATACCGACGGCGGCACCGGCTTCATCCACGAGGCGGTGGACAGCAACGACCCGTCTAAATTCACGCGTGACTGGTTCGCCTGGGCCAACGGCCTCTTCGGCGAACTTCTGGTCAAGCTGGCCGATACCCGGCCCGATCTGCTTTCCGCGCCGCTCTGACGCGCGCGTTTAAAGGACTTAACGATGGACTTCTCCCGCCGCCGTTTCCTCGCCGCTTCCGCCGTTGCCTCGGCTGCGCTGGGCGCCGATGCCGCGCAGGCCGCGCGCCGCGCCGCCGGTGAAGTGGCCGCGCCGCAGCCTTCCGGCGCCGTCCCCTCGGCTCGGCAGTGGAACTGGCATGCCCACGAGATGTACGCTTTCGTGCATTTCGCCATGAACACCTTCACCGACAAGGAATGGGGCTACGGCGACGAGGACCCCAAGTGGTTCAACCCGACCGACTTCAACGCCGACCAGATCGTCGCGGCGGCCAAAGTGGCAGGGATGCGCGGCGTCATCCTGACCGCCAAGCACCATGATGGCTTCTGCCTCTGGCAGACCCAGCTTACTGAGCATTCGATCCGCAACAGCCCCTACAAGCAGGGCAAGGGCGATATCGTCGCGGAAATGTCGGAAGCCTGCCGAAAGGCGGACATGCTGTTTGGCCTCTACCTCTCGCCCTGGGATCGCAACCACGCGGAGTACGGCCGCCCGGCCTATATCGACTACTATCGCAAGCAGCTCACCGAACTCTGCACCCGCTATGGCAAGCTGTTCGAAGTCTGGTTCGACGGGGCCAACGGCGGCGACGGCTACTACGGCGGCGCGCGCGAGGCGCGCAAGATCGACGCGCCGAAGTATTACAACTGGCCCTCGATCGTGAAGCTGGTCCACGAACTCCAGCCCGACGCCTGCACGTTCGACCCGCTCGGCGCCGATGTGCGCTGGGTCGGCAACGAGGACGGTGTGGCGGGCGATCCCTGCTGGCCGACGATGCCGAACGTGCCTTACGAACAGGACGTGGGCAATTCGGGCCTGCGCGGCGGTGAGATCTGGTGGCCGGCGGAAACCGACGTCTCGATCCGTCCCGGCTGGTTCTACCACGCGGACGAGGACTCCAAGGTCAAGAGCCCGGCGCGGCTGATCCGTCTCTACGACGAATCCGTGGGGCGCGGCACCAATCTCAACCTGAACCTGCCGCCCGACCGCCGGGGCCGGATCGCCGATCAGGACGTGAAGATCCTGAAGTCGTTCGGCGATGCGATCCGCGCGACGTTCGCGAAGGACCTCGCGCAGGGTAGCGTGGCGCATGCCAGCGCCTCGCGCGGCAGCCGGTTTGCGCCCGCCAATGTCACGGACGGTCAGCGCGAGACTTATTGGTCCACGCCGGATGCCGTGCTCACCCCCACGCTGACGCTGGACCTTGCGCCGGGCACGCGCTTCGATGTGGTGCGTCTGCGCGAATTCCTGCCGCTCGGCGTTCGCGTCACCCGCTTCGCAGTCGAGGCGGAGATCGACGGGCAGTGGCAGCGCCTTGCCGAGAAGGAATGCATCGGTGCCCAGCGCATCATCCGCCTGCCGCAGCCGATCGCGCCGCGCCGGGTGCGGCTGGTCGTTCTCGAAGGCAGTGCGGCTCCGGCGATCTCGGAATTCGCGCTGTTCGCCAGCGTCGCGCCGGTGGACGTCCCGGCGATTGTCTCGACCGATCCGACCGTGCTCGACACCACGAAATGGACGATCGTCGCGGCCAGCGCGCCGGGCGCCGAACGCCTGCTCGACAACGACGCGGCGACGATCTGGAAGCAGCCCGCGCCCCAATCCGGCAAGCCTGCAAGCGTGACCGTCGATCTTGGCACGCGCACCCCGCTGGCCGGTTTTACGCTCACGCCGTCGCGGCAGGTCATGGCCGATTCCGCGCCGCCCAAGGGCTACGTTGCGGAGACCAGCCTCGACGGCAAGACCTGGAAGCGCGCCGTCGCGGGCGAGTTCGGCAATATCGCCTATGCCCTCGCCACCCAGCGGATCGCTTTTTCCAAGCCGGTGGAATCGCGTTACCTGCGCCTTACGTTCGCCGAAACCGCGCTTCCGGCCGGGAATCTCGCCGTGGCGGGGATCGGCGGCTTCGTGGCGCGATGAGGCAAAGGGACATGTCCTGACGACAGTCAGGGCATGTCCTTGATCAGCCGATAGAAGTAGTAGTCCGTCCCGTCGCGCCCGTGTTCGACGAGGATCCTGACATCGATGCGAAGTCCGAGCTTTCGGAAGATGCGCAGAACGACATCCCGGTCGTGCTGGATGGTATGGGGCGCAGGCGCCTGTTGCAGCAATCGCCTTGCCGTTCGCCGGAAGCCGAGCAGGTATCGCGTCGCGAAACGGCGCAGGCCGTTCGGTCCCTTTAACAGCAGGTCCGACGTGGGGACCTTGTGGCGGATACCCACGATAAGGTAGCGGTTTGAGACCCGGCGCAGTTCCCCGAGTACGTCCTCGAGCCCGCGCGCATCCACCCAGTTGAGGAAGCGGCTGCTGAGCGCGCAGTCATAGGTATCGTCGCCGTCCGGGATGGCGCGGATGTCGCCGGGTTGCAGGGAACAGTCGGTCCAGCCCGTTGCACCGTTTCCGCGCAGTTCTTCCAGTTCGTCGACTTCGTCCAGCTTCTCGCGCGCGGCTTTCAGCATGTCGGGCGAAATGTCGCGGCCCACGACCTTGATGCCGCGCTTGTGATAGAACTTGAGAAACCGCCCGGTTCCCACCGGCATGTCCAGCACGGTGGCGCCGGGAGGAATGACCCGCAGGAGTTCGCCCACGGCGCTGTCTTCGCCCAGCCATTTCGTGGTGGGTGCGCGCCGGGCATCGTAACCTGTCGCGGCCGCGCCGGTATAGGCGGTGCTCAAAGCCTGGAAATCCATCAATTGCCCTCCTGCTGAAGAACCCTGTTCCGCAAAAACTCCGCAACTTGCTCGGCCGCTTCCGGCAGATCGGCTTCGCCATCGACTTCAAGCACGGGCACTCCGCGGGCGCGCAGCAGTTCGGCGCCAAGCTGGAAGGCTTCGGCGGCGCTTGTCGTGGCGGCATGAAGTTCGCTCGGCGAAAGATCGGTGTGGGCATTGATCCTGCGCTCCCGACCGCGCAGTCGCTCCACGACCACTTCGGGGCGCGCCGTCACCACGACGACGGCGCCGGGCTTTGGAACGGAAGAGAAATAGGCTTCCCGCAACTGGCGCGCACAAGTCCATCCTTTCTGGACGAGAGCGTCCTGCTGGAGAATCTGCACGGCGCCGGGAAGGCGGTTCCAGAGGTGCAGGTCGCGCAAGTGTTCCAGCATGATCGGCAGGCGCGCGAACCGGGCGAATGCATCGCCGACGCCCGTTCGCGCCAGTTCGATGCAGCATTCCAGAAAGTCTGCCTGGCTGCGCAGGGTATGGCGGAACGAGTCTTCCATGGAGGTCACGGCCAGTCGCCGGGCATAGACTTCACCGATCCGCGGCAACCGGAAGGCCGAGCGATAGGAGATCCGGCGCAGCGGACTTACCCGGTCCAGGTTCGCCATGGCCGCGAGCAGCCTGCCCTCCTGTACGGTGCGATAGCTGTGCCGGCGTTCCAGCCGCGTCTGGACGGCGTGGTAGATGGCGGATTTCCCGACGCCGGGAGGCCCCACGAATTCGATCTGCCGCTCGGATCCGGGAAATGCCGGAGCCTTCGCCGGTGGCGTTTCCGCACGGGGAATGGACGAGTGTTTCACTCTCGCATCCTTGAATCTGGAGGGATGCCCATGGCTTCGCCGGGGCATCGGGACAGGCGCGCTTCCGCAAGCACCGCCTTTTCAACCAAAAAGGTAGAGAATAAAAAATCGCGGTCAATCTACCCGGAAGGGGTAGAGCGGCGCGTGCTTTCGCGCTCCCAGTAAGGCGGATCTCCGAAGCTTCTGCGCAGGCTTTCGGCCAGGGCGCGGATCTTGGCAGCGGCGCCGTGATCCCGCGGATAGGCCAGGAAAAGTTCGGCCCCTTCCGCCTGCAGCCCGATGTCGATTTCGACCAGCGATCCCTCGGCGAGGGCTTCGTGGACGAAGAAGCTGGGCAGCAGGGCGATACCCAGGCCCGCCGCCGCGGCATCGCGCATCACCAGGCCGTTGTTGACCCTGAGTCCCGCCTGGGGACGAATCACCGACCAGCCGGTCGACGTGGCGAAGCGCCAGTCGCCGGTGCGGTTGGAGTAGAGGATGCCCTTGTGTCCTTCCAACTGCGCGAGCGAAGCAGGCGTGCCAGCGCGAGCCAGATAGCCCGGCGCGGCAACGAGGACCCGGCGGCTCGTGGCAAGGCGTCGCGCGATCAGGCGGCCGTCGCCGACCGCCCCGTGGCGCAGCACGGCGTCGAATCCTCCGGTTGCGGCATCGACGAAGCTGTCGTCCAGTTCGAGCGAGACCTCGATCTCCGGATAGTCTTGCAGGAACGTCGCCAGGGCAGGGCCGAAGTGCAGGATGCCGAACCCGACCGGGGCGGAAAGGCGCAGCGGCCCCGCCAGTTTGCCGCTCCGCGCCGCGAGTTCGGCTGCGGCTTCTTCCGTCTCGCGCAGGATGCGCTGCGCGCGCGGCAGGAACGTCTGCCCGCTGTTCGTCAGCGACAGCTTGCGGGTCGAGCGCTGGATCAGGGTGGCGCCCAGGGTGCGCTCGAGTTCGGCCAACCGCTCGCTCACCACCGATTTGGCCAGGCCGAGCCGACGCGAGGCCGCACTGATCGATCCGGCTTCCGTAGTCGCGAGAAAGGCGGCGACACCGTCGAGTTTGATCATCGTTCGGATATCCCGTCATCAAGGTTCAGAATAAGACGGCTAGTCCGAACGATGCCTGCACGGCATCTTCAAGTCCAGAGGGTGCGGCGGCCTGCCGCGCCGAAAAGCCGGTCGAGACCATCGCGCCGGAACGTGGAGACAGATCATGAGCGATTTCTCTGACAAGAACGTCCTGGTGCTTGGCGGCAGCCGCGGCATCGGCGCGGCCCTGGTGCGCCGCTTCACCAGCGGCGGCGGCAATGTTGCTTTCACTTATGCCGGATCGCGCGAGACGGCGGAGGCCCTGGCGCAGGCGAGCGGGGCCGAGGCGATCCAGACCGACAGCGCCGACCGTGACGCCCTGACCGCGACCGTCGCCGGCCGGGGAAAGCTTGACGTCCTCGTCATCAATGCCGGGACACTGGTCCTCGGCGATCCCCTGGCTCTGGATGCGGATGCGGTCGATCGCATGATCGACGTCAATGTCCGGGCGCCTTATCACGCCGCGGTCGAGGCTGCGCGGCAGATGAACGACAACGGCCGGATCGTCGTGATCGGCTCGGTCAACGGCGACCGTATGCCCTTCGCGGGCGGCGCGGCTTATGCCCTTACCAAGGCGGCCATGCAGGGCATGGTTCGCGGGCTGGCCCGTGACTTCGGGGACCGGGGCATCACCGTCAACAGCATCCAGCCGGGACCGACCGACAGCGACATGAACCCTGCGGAAGGCCCGATGGCCGCCACCATGCACGGGTTCATGGCGATCAAGCGCCACGCAAGGCCGGAAGAGATTGCCGAATATGCGGCCTATATCGCCGGGCCGCACGGCGCGATGATCACCGGGTCGATGCAGACCATCGACGGCGGCTTCGGAGCATAAGAACAACCTGAGCTTCTATGACAGGCGCGAACCGCAGGCCGCAAGGCGTTGCGGATCGTCGCCCGAAATCGCGCGTCGTCAGGCTCAAGTCATTGACAATGCCGGAACAATGGGAGCAGCTAGATCCACTGCCGATGTGGAGATGACATGCCCGTTGCCGACCTGCCGAGTGCTGCCGCGGCCGTGTCTGCCGAAGATACGACCGATGTGATCGAGGTCGTCGGAACGCGGACGGACGAGACGCTGAAGATCGATCGGCGGACCTATCAGGTACGGGAAACGCCGCATTCGGCGCAGAAGAGCGCGGTTCAGTTGCTGCGGGGGCTTCCGGCGGTAACCGTCGCGCCCGACGACCGTATCCTCGTGCTGGGAGCCGGAGTGACCCGGATATATGTGGATGGCCGCCCTTACCTCGGCGATGCGGTCCAGTATCTGCGCACCCTTCACGGCAGCGATATCGAGCGGATCGAGGTGATCTCCAACCCTTCCGCACAGTTTTCCTCGGAAGGGGCGGGCGGGGTCATCAATCTGGTGCTGCGCAGGACCCGTGTCGAAGGGCTGACCGGCAATGCGAGCCTTCAGGAATCCAGCTATGGGCACGGTCTTGTCGATACGACCCTGAATTACCAGCGGGGCGACTGGACCTATCAGCTCAAGGCGGGGGGCAATATCGGCACGATGGTGCGTCGAACCTATCGTAAGCGGCGCGGTGTCGAAGGCCGTGTGGGGCCTGTCGTCAACCGTGAAACCGGCCTCAACACGTACGACGGCACGGACGGGCGCCTGAGCGGCAAGGCGACATACAAGCTGGACTCCAAAACCAGTATCTCCATGCAATTGGGCGGTGGCGGCGGCCGGGACATCGTGACCGACAAGGTCGATTATCGGGCGGTTACGGCGAATTTCACGTCTTTTTCCGAGCATCGCCGTCTGAACAGTCTTGCCGGGGCCGTCACCGGCGAGCTAAACCTCGACCACACTGGCGCGCGAGAGGGCGAAGCACTCACTGCCGGCATCCAGTTCTACACGAACCCCGATGTGCACGATGTCACCGATGCCCGTCTCAGCGACGGTCGCAGTTATCGGATCGACTTGCGCAAACCATCCACGTCGATCGACACGCAGGTGGACTGGAAGCATCCCATGGCTGCGGGGCAGATCCTTTCGCTCGGCAGTGCCTGGCATCTCGACCGCACCTCGCAGCGCTATCGTTTCACGAGCAATGACAGTGCCGGTTCGTTTGGTCCCGATACGAACGATGCTTACGAGGCGAGCAGCAGCACCCTGTCGGCCTATGCCTCGTTCCAGCAGGCGCTGGGAGCCTTGACGCTGGCTCCGGGGCTGCGCGGCGAAGCCAACCGGCGGCGGATTTCAAGCCTTGGCGCCGAAGAGGTTCGCATCGACCGGGCCAACCTTTTTCCCAGCTTTCACGCCGGGTACAAGCTCGCGAAGACGCTTCAGCTCGGGGCCAGCTACAGCCGGCGGATAGACAGGGTTCCGCTGGAAAACCTGCGGCCTTACGGAACGGTGGAGGATGCCTATACCGTCTTCGAAGGGAACCCGCGGCTGAAGGACCAGAGTACCGACGCCTACGAGGCAAGCGTCCAGTTTCGCCCCGGCAAGTTCGAGGCGGGCGCCACGATCTACGCACGCGAAACCCGCAGGCTGTGGAGCAAGAGCTATTCGGTCAACGCTGCAGGCACCAGCGTCTACAGCTTTGTGAATGCGGGAAACAGCTGGAACAGCGGCGCTCAGTTCGACTTGGGCTTTCCCGTGCTTCCGCGGCTCAAGGCCCATGCAAGCGCGAACCTGTTCGACGAACGGACCCCCGTCGACGGCTCCGGAGGGCGCGGTACGCAGCGCACCTTTCGCTATTCGACGAACGGCACGCTCGAATGGACCGGCAGGGACCGGGCAGGCGAAGACGAAAGCGTGCCGGGCGACGTCGCGCAAGTGCAATGGTCCTACAACGGTCCCTCGCGCACCTATCAGATCCGCGAGGCGTCCTGGTTCGATCTCAGCTTGTTGTATACGCACAGTCTCGATCGGACGCTTTCGCTGTCAGGGACGTTCCGTTATTCCGGCCGCACGCGCCAGCGCCTGATCGCGCCGTCCGTCGAGGAAACGTCCTGGCGGCGGAGAACGCCGGAATTTCAGCTGAAGTTGCAGAAGACCCTGTGATGGGTGCGGCAGACTGCCTGTTTGCGTCGGGCACGGTTTGCGGGCGATTCAATCTGCCGCAAAACGGAGTCGATCTGCCGCCCGTTCATTGCGGGGACATGCGCTATGGATTCTCTAGTGACATGCGGTACTGCGCGTGACGAAGCGCGCCTGCCGCGCGAATTACGGGATCGCCATTGGAGGGCCACCAAATGTCATTCACCACGCAAATCGCCGCCAGGGGAGCGACGGTTAGCTTGTACCGGAGAATTGGCGGGGCCGTCGCAGCCATGCTGGTTCTCGCCGCGCCGCTCGCGCCTGCCATGGCGCAAGTGACGACCGTAGACCCGGATGCCGCGATCGACAGCGACCTGGGCAACAACGGTGCGGGCACGACCTATTCGCCTCCGGCCGAATCGCAACCGCCCGTCGATTCGCCGTCGCCTTATCCGGGCAACGGAACGCCGGTCGATTCATCCGGAGCCGGGGCGACTTATGCGCCTCCCGCCAGGCAGGCCCCGGCGGACAATTCGGAAACCTATCATCAGGACGATCTCATCGGCGCAGCCGAAGGCGTATTCGGCAAGGGTGCCAAGGGGCTGGCAGGCGTGATCGAGGACCTGCTCAAGAAGCAGGGTGAGCCGAACGGCTACATCATCGGCCGCGAAGGCGGCGGTGCGATCGCCGTCGGTCTGCGCTACGGTTCGGGCACACTCTACCACAAGGTGGAAGGTGAGCAGCCGGTCTACTGGACCGGACCGTCGATCGGTTTCGATGCCGGTGCCAATGCAGGCAACGCCTTCGTACTGGTCTACAATCTCTACGACACCGAGGATCTCTATCACCGCTTCGGCGCTGGCGAGGGGCAGGCCTATCTCGTTGGCGGCTTCACCGTCAGCTACCTGCGGCGCGGCAATATCGTGCTGATTCCGGTGCGGGCGGGTGCGGGGCTGCGTCTCGGCGCCAATATCGGCTACATGAAGTTCACGCACAAGCAGAGCTGGATGCCGTTCTGAGGCGGTAAACTGCCCCCTGCGGCGCTATGCGGCATCTGCTTCGGCCGGTGCCGCATCGCCGTGTTCAAGGCGATAGCGGTGTTTGCAATCTTTCACGGGTTCCAAACAAAATTTCCTCGTTCCTGATATCCACGGTTGCCCCTCGCGATAAATTTGCGGTTCTCGGCAATTCCCGGTCGATCCGGCATTGCGCGGTCCGGCGGCTCGGTCTAAGGCCCGCCCGCCATGCTTACGAACCTTCAGCAACAGCCCGCCGACGCGCTTCTTGCGCTGATCAAGCTCCACAACGACGATCCGCGCGCGGACAAGATCGACCTTGGTGTCGGCGTGTACCGCACCGGTGAGGGCGACACTCCGGTGTTCCGCTCGATCAAGGCCGCAGAGGCCAAACTCGTCGCCGAGCAGGATTCGAAAGCCTACCTCGGCCCGGAAGGCGACATGGGCTTCGTCGAAGCGCTGATGCCTTACGTCTTCGGCAAGGCGGACCCCTCGATGGGCGGCCGCATCGAAGGCATGCAGACCCCCGGCGGCACTGGCTCGCTGCGCCTCGCGCTCGCCATGGTGAAGCGCGCGGGTTACAACCGCATAATCGTCGGCGTCCCCAGCTGGCCCAACCACGCCCAGATCTGTGCCGACCTCGGCCTTGAAGTCGTTGAATTCAACCACGCGCTCGCTTCGGGCACCACCGACATGGACGCGCTGCGCGGCGCCATCGCCAACGCTCAGGAAGGCGACGCCATCCTGCTGCACGGCTGCTGCCACAACCCCACCGGCATCGATTACAGCAACGAGCAGTGGGACGAGATCGCCGGCCTGATCGCCGCATCGAAGATCCTCCCCATCCTCGACCTCGCCTACCAGGGCCTGGGCAAGGGCATGGAAGAAGACGCCTACGGCCTGCGCCGCGTCCTCGCCGCCGTGCCGGAAGCGCTGATCTGCTATTCGTGCGACAAGAACTTCGGTCTCTACCGTGACCGCGTCGGCGCGCTCTACGCGATGGTTGCCGATCCGGCCGACCTCACCAAGGTCATGTCGAACGGCCACAACCTGGCCCGCGCCAACTGGTCGCAGCCGCCAGACCATGGCGGCGCCGCTGTCCGCCTCGTTCTCGAAGACGAGAAGCTGACCGCCGACTGGCTCGCCGAGCTGGACGAGATGCGCGACCGCATGCGCGAAGTCCGCGCCAAGCTGGCCGAGGCCGGTACTGCCGGTTCGGCGGACCTGACGCCGATGGGCAGCCAGAACGGCCTGTTCTCGATCGTGCCGCTGAACAAGGACCAGGTCCTTGCCATGCGCACCAAGCACGGCGTCTACATGGCCGGCTCGGGCCGCATCAACGTGGCGGGTCTGACGATGGGCAACATCGACAAGTTCATCGCCGCCGTTGCGGACGTGACGGCCTGACGATTTGAAGAACAAGGGTAGGGCAGGGGGTCAACACCCCCTGCGCCCCCGATACCGTCTGCGTCGCGCGCGCAGATTCGGTGTGCGCTCCTTGCGGCGCAGCCAATAAGTCCTCCGACGCCACCATGAGCGCACGACGTTGTCGGCCCGCGTGACCTCGACAGTCCTGGGGGTGCAGGGGGGCTATGCTCCCCTGCCTTATTCCTTCACTTCACCCGCGAAGCGACTGCATCCGCTGCAAATACCGCGCGAGCACGTCGATTTCGAGGTTCACCCCGTCACCCGCCTTGAGCGCGCCGATGGTCGTCACTTCGGCGGTGTGCGGGATGATGTTGAGCATGAAGTGGCAGGTGCCGTCGCTCTGGTCCGCCACGTCGTTCACGGTCAGCGAGACGCCGTCCACCGTGATCGAGCCCTTGGGCGCGAGGTAGGGGGCGAGTTCCGCCGGGGCAGCGATCACGAAGCGCAGCGAATCGCCCTCGGGGGTTACGCTGACCACGGTGCCCACGCCGTCGACATGGCCGGTAACGATGTGACCGCCGAGTTCGTCGCCCAGTTTGAGCGCCTGTTCGAGATTGAGCGGGGTGCCCTCGGCCCAGCGGCCGGTGACGGTGCGGGAGACGGATTCGGCGGAGATGTCCACCGCGAACCAGGCGTCGCCTGCCGCGCCGCCCTTGTCCACCACGGTCAGGCACACGCCCGAGCAGGCGATCGAGGCGCCCATGGCGATCCCGGCGGGGTCGAAGGGGCAAGTGATGACGGCGCGCAAGTCGCCGGTCTGGCGGGCTTCGCGGATCTGGCCGACGGCGGTGACGATTCCGGTGAACATGGCTACCTTTCGAGCGGCTGCTCTGATGAATGGGCGGTCTCGTAGACTTCCAGCGTGTCGCTGCCAAGCTGCCGCCGTTCGGCAAGGCGCCATTGGCCGTGGGCATCGCGAAGACCGGCAAGGCCGAAGTCGGCGAGGGCGGGGCGCCCGCCGATGAGGATGGGCGCGCGGTAGATCAGCAGACGATCGACGAGACCGGCGCGCAGGAAGGCCGAGGCAGCCCCGGCGCCGCCTTCGACGAAGAGGTAATGGACGCCTTCCATCTCCGTGATCGCTTCGGGCGCGGGGAGGCGGTTCCAATCCGGCGGCACTTCGCCTCGCGTCAGGACCCAGCGCTGGGGGCTGCGGGCTTCGAGTCCCGGAAGTCGCACATCGAGGCGCGGGTTGTCGGCGCGCAGGGTGCCGCCGCCGACGAGGATGGCATCGGCTTTCGCGCGCATGGCGTGGGTATGGGCGCGGGCCTGCGCACCGGTGATCCACTGGCTTTCGCCGCTGGCCAGAGCGATGCAGCCGTCGAGCGAGAGGGCGAGCTTCAGCGTCACTTCCGGGCGCCCGAAGCGCTTGGAGACGAGATAGCCGGACAGGCTGCGCTCACAGGCGGGCGAGGGCAGGTATTCCGCCGCGATTCCCGCCCCGCGGATACGGGCGAGGCCCGCGCCGGAGGTGCGCGGATCGGGATCCATGCAGCCGATCACGACGCGCGCGACGCCGGAAGCGCAGACGAGGTCGGCGCAGGCGGGGCCGCGCGCGGACTTGTGGGCGCAGGGTTCCAGCGTGACGTAAAGCGTGGCGCCGCGCGCTTCGTTACCGGCGGCGGCCAGCGCCACGGCTTCGGCATGAGGGCGGCCGCCGGGCTGGGTCCAGCCCCGCGCGACGACTTTTCCGTGCTTTACGAGAAGAGCGCCGACGCCGGGATTGGGACGGCTCGCGGGCCGGGCGCGCGCGGCAAGAGCCACCGCGGCGGCAAGCCAGCGGGCGTCGTCCGTCACTGGATTGTTTGTCACTGGGCTGCCGGGTCCTGGACACCTTGGCTGGGAACCTGATCGACTTGCGGCAGGGTGCGGCCTTCGGGCAGGCGCGGCTTGCCGATGCGCTCGGCCTCGGCCTTCTTGCGCGCGGCTTCCTCGGCTTCGGCGTCGCGGGCGATCTTGTCCACGTCCATCCCCGAATAGCGGCCGATGGTCTTGTAGATCTCGCGCACTTCCTTGTCGCGCTTGGCCTGTTCGGCCGCCCAGGCTTCCTTGCGCTTCTGGTTCTCGATGTTCGAGGCCAGGATCTCGGCATCCGTGCGGTGCGCGGGCAGGACCGAAATATAGGTGATTTTCGGCGGCGGGTGCGGTCCGCGCCCCTCCTGGGTGGACATGAGATAGAAGACCGAGAACGTGCAGGCGGCCGAGATCGCGGCGATGCGCCAGCGGTTACCGCCTGCCTGCTTCCACACGGCGCGGAAATCCGCGACCATGCCCACGGGGTTTACGTCTTTCCAGTATCCTGAACGCTTGAACAGAGCCATGACGCGCTATGTAGTGGCTTATTGGTCGTTTGGAAATGCGCGGAGCGCATTTTGCGGCACCGGCCCACACCGCTTCCGACCATGAGGTCGGATGAGGTGCTATCCGAACGGTACATAGAGCGACCGGCCGTTTTCCTTCAGCCAGCGATTGGCGGACGGAATGCTGCCTTCGAAGATCTGTCCCAGAAAATCATGGAACGCGGGCGAGTGGTCGAAGTGAACGAGGTGCGCGACTTCGTGTGCCACCACTGAGCGGCGGACCGGATCGGGCGCCATGATAAGCCGCCAGTTGATGCGAATCGATCCGTCGGCGGCACAGCTTCCCCAGCGCCGATTGGCGCTCGACAAGGAGAGCGACGGCGTTTCCTGCCCGGCGCGTTCGCAATATTCGGCGAGGTCGGTAGCCAGCACTTCACGGGCCTCCCCCTCCAGCCAGCGCTTGAGCCGCGCGGATAGCGAGCTTTCCGGTCCGCCCACCAGCAGGAAGCCGTCGTCGGGCACCGGGCGGCGGGGCAGGGCGCTGTCGTGGCGGATCGTGAAGCGGTGGCCCCGGAAATCGAGCGCGGCGCCGTCGGCAAGCGGTTGCGCCTCCGGCAGGGCTTCGATCTGGATGGCCAGCCAGGATCGCTTGGAGCGGGCGAATTCCAGTGCATCCTCGGTGCGGGTCCAGCGCGGGACCGAGATGCGCACTTCGCTGCCGTCCGGCGCGAGGCGCATGGTCATGCGGCGCGCCTGGGGCAGCCTGCGGATCACCACCGGAACCTGCCGCCCGGCAAGTTCGATCATCGGCTCTTCGGATGGGTCTCGGCGCAGCCAGTCGAGCACGGGTCAGTCGGTCTCCCGATCCGTTTCATCCCGTTCGATTTCCCAGGGTGCCGGGCCTTCGGCTTCAAGATATTCGTCTTCATCCTCACCGTAAGGCCAGACGATATGGTTTTCGAGTGGACCCGCCACCGTCTCGCTGATCGCCTTGCCCGCTACCGACATGCCCGCCTTGTGCACCGCCTCGCGGTCGCCGCAGACGAGGTAGTGCCACTCCGGAAGCGGATCGCCGTCGGCGCGCAGTCGATAGGCGCAGCTCGGTGGCAGCCAGGCGAGGTTGCCCGCCGACTTGGGGGTGAGTTTCAGGCAGTCCGGTACGAACTTGTGGCGGTGGGGATAGTCGCTGCACTGCGCGGTCTTGAGGTTGAGCAGCTTGCAGGCGACGTTGGTGTGGTAGATTTCGCCGGTATCGGCATCTTCCACCTTGTGCAGGCAGCACTGGCCGCAGCCGTCGCAGAGCGCTTCCCACTCTTCGCGGTTCAGCGTCTCGATCGGGCGTTCCCAGAAAGGCTTCGCCCCGGAAGGCTTTACTGCGTTCACTTGACCCACTTCGCCAGTTCGGCCGAAACCGCTTCCGGTCCCTTGTCGACCGGCAGCATCGCGATCGGCTTGCCGTCCGGGTCCATCAGATAGGCGATGCGGCTGTGGTCCATCAGGTAGCCGCCCGGAGTCGACTCGCCTTTCTTGTAATACACGGCAAAGGCGCCTGCCGCCTGCTTGATCTGCGCAGGCGTGCCGGTGAGGCCGTAGAGGCGGGGACCGAAGGCGCCGGTCCATTCGCCGACGACTTCGCGGGTGTCGCGCTCGGGATCGATGGTGATGAAGATCGGCTGGACTTTCGCGGCCTGGGCGGCGTGGGTCTTCTCGTACAGCGAGAAGCCGCGCATCATCGCCTGGACGTCCATCGGGCAAGCGTCCGGGCAGAAGGTGTAGCCGAAGTAGACGATCCGCCACTTGCCCTTGAAAGTCTCCCAGGTGACGGTCTTGCCGTCCTTGTCGCTCAGGGTGAAAGGTCCGCCGATCTGCGCGCCTTCCAGCGGCGGCGCTTCGGTGGCGCTCTGCTGGCAGGCGGCTAGGGTTACGCTCAGCGAGAGAGCGAGTGCGATCGGTGCAATGCGGCGCAGCAGGTATGTCATGGCGCCGCGCTTCATGCTCTGCTAGAGCCTGCGGTGCAAGGGTGCGATGCCGGAAGGGAAGGCCGGTTTTCACGGCCGCCCTGTCTGTCTGGAGGTAATGAAGGTGTCGAAGACCATGTCGCAGCGCTCGCGCGGAATTCTGAAAGCGGGTCCTGTCAGGGCCGTGCTGGCCGCATTCGCGGCAGGTGTACTGTTCGCTTCCCCCGCGCACGCCGATTTCTCCGACGGCTACAAGTTCCTCGAATCGGTGAAGAAAAAGGAAGGCGAGAAAGTCGAGCAGGCGCTCAGCGAGAACGGCCAGATCGTCAACGCCAAGGACGTGACGACCGGCGAGACCGCGCTGCTGATCGTCACCAACCGCCGCGACGCCACCTGGCTCGGCTTCCTCATCGGCAAGGGTGCCAACGTCAATGCCGCCGACGATCGCGGCCGCACGCCGCTCGCCGTCGCGGTCAGCCTGGGCTGGCGCGAAGGCGTGACGGTGCTGTTGGAGCACAAGGCCAACCCCGATACCTCGAACGATGCGGGCGAAACCCCGCTGATCTTCGCGGTCCACCGCAAGGACGCGGACATGGTGAAGGCGCTTCTGGAAGCCGGCGCCAATCCCAACCGCGCCGACAACTCCGGTCGCAACGCCCGCGACTACGCGGCGCAGGAAGCGCGCGGCAGCACGCTCGCCAACCTCGTCGAGGAATATGCGAAGAAGAACGCGGGCAAGGCCAAGGCGATCTACGGCCCGACGTTCTGAGAACTATGATGGAACAACCGGAAACTCTTGAGGCGCTGCGCCGCCAGCTCGCGCCTGCCATTGCCGATGCCGCCGTGTTCGACGGCTGGACGATGGATGCGGTGCGCCAGGCGGCCGGGATGGCCGGAGTCGATGCCGCACTTGCCGAATTCGCGTTCCGCGACGGGCAGATGGCGATGATCGCCGCCTGGGTCAGCCATGTCGACGAGCAGATGGAGCGCACCACCCCGGCGTCCTCGCTGGCGGGGGTGTCCATCCGCGAGCGTATCCGCCGCCTGGTGATGGCGCGGCTCGATGCCGTGGCGGGGCGCGAGGAAGCGCTGAACCGGGCGCTGACGATCATGGCGATGCCGCAGAACCTGCGCACTTCGCTGCGTCTGGGCTGGCACAGCGCCGATGCCATGTGGCGGCTCGCGGGGGATACCGCGACCGACTACAACCACTATACCAAGCGCACGATCCTGGGCGGCATCTACGCCGCCACGCTGCGGGTCTTCGCTTCCGACAAGAGCGAGGACAAGGCCGAGACCCGCGCCTTCCTCGACCGCCGGATCGAGGGGATCATCCGCTTCGAGAAGACCAAGGCGCAGTTCCTCCGCGCCCCGGAGGAGCGGATCAGCCTGGTGCGCCTGCTGGGGCGGCTGCGTTACCCGGCGCGTTGATCTGAGGTCGGGCCGATCGAGGTCAGGTTTGTTAGTTATTGCGAACAAGTTGCAATCGCTGCGCCGATCTGGCAGCGGAGCCGCATGACTCTCGATCTGCTCCCCATCGACCAGCGCGCTCGAATCGTCGCAGTGGACTGGAATGCCCTCGTTCCCGAAGAAGCCAAGCGCCTTCGCGCCCTCGGACTCGAAGAAGGGGCCACCGTTTCCGTGGCGCATCGCGGAGTCGCGGGGGGCAGGGATCCGATCGCCATCGCCGTGGGCCGCATGACCATCGCCGTGCGCCGGGCTCATGCCCATGCCATGGAGGTCTCGCCGCTATGAGCCGCCAGCGCAAGATCGCCCTCGTCGGCAACCCCAATGCGGGCAAGAGCGCGCTGTTCAACGCGCTTACCGGCGCGCGCCAGAAGATCGCCAACTATCCGGGCGTCACCGTGGAGCGCAAGTCGGGCCGCATGGTGCTGCCGACCGGCGAGCCGGTGGAAATGACCGACCTTCCCGGCGCCTACGGCCTCGATGCCACCAGCCCGGACGAGGAAGTAACCTCCAAGGTCATCGCCGGCAGGTTCGCCGGAGAAGCCGAGCCGGACGTTCTCGTCATCGTGCTCGATGCCTCCAACCTCGAACAGCACCTCGTCTTCGCGCAGGAACTGCTGGCGCTGGGCAAGCCTTCGGTAGTGGCGCTCAACATGGTCGACCTCGCCGAGCGCGACGGGCTGGTGCTCGATGCCGCCGTGCTGGAAGAGGAACTCGGTGTGAAGGTCGTGCCGACCGTCGCCGTGCGCCGCCGCGGCCTTGCCGAACTCGGTGAGGCGATCGCGTCGGCCGAAAGCCGCCATGCCGGGCCGGGCCTTACCGACCTTGGGCCGACCGAGCGCCGCGTCGCCGCCCATGCCATGGCCAATGCCGCGATCCTCTCGGAATCGAAGCAGCATCGCCTGCACGCGCGGCTCGACCAGGTCCTGCTCAACCCCTGGCTGGGGCCGATCATCCTCTTCGCCTTCCTCTTCGTGGTGTTCCAGGCGGTCTTCGCCTGGGCGGCGCCGCTGATGGACGGGCTGGATGCGGGCGCGGGCTGGCTGCACGATACCGTCAAGGCCGCGATGCCGCCGGGCCTCGTGCGCGACCTGCTGACCGACGGCGTGATCTCGGGCGTTGGCTCGGTCGTGGTGTTCCTGCCGCAGATCATCATCCTCTTCGCCTTCATCCTGGCGATGGAAGCCTCGGGCTACATGGCCCGCGCGGCGTTCCTGATGGATCGACTGATGGCCTATGTCGGGCTTTCCGGCCGTAGCTTCATTCCGCTGCTCTCCAGCTTCGCCTGCGCCATTCCCGGCATCATGGCGACCCGTTCGATCACCGATCCCAAGGACCGGCTGACCACGATCCTGATCGCCCCGTTGATGACCTGCTCGGCGCGCCTGCCGGTCTATGCGGTCATCATCGGCGCCTTCATTCCGAACACCAATCTCGGCTGGGGCATCGGGCTTCAGGGCGTCGTGCTGTTCGGGCTCTATGTGGCGGGCATCGTCGGGGCCATGGTGGTGGCGCTACTGCTGCGCAGTTCGATCACCAAGGGCGCCGCTTCGGGCTTCATCATGGAGATGCCGAAGTACCAGCTGCCCCGGCTCAAGGACATGGCCATTGGCCTGTGGCAGCGCGCGTGGATCTTCCTGCGCCGCGCCGGCACGATCATCTTCACCGTCACCGTGGTGCTTTGGGTACTGCTCAACTTCCCGCAGGCTAAGCCGGGCGAGAGCCAGGTCGATGCCTCGATCGCGGGCAAGCTGGCGAACGGCCTTGCCGTCGTGGTCGAGCCGATCGGCTTCAACCGAGACATGGCGCTGGCGCTGATCCCGGCGATGGCCGCGCGCGAAGTGGCGGTTTCCTCGCTGGCGACGACGTATGCGGTCGATGCCGGCGACGACGAGGACCAGCAGGCGGTGGAACTGGGCGACCGATTGAAGGGCCGCTGGACCCTGCCGATGGCGCTGGCGTTCCTGGCGTGGTTCGTCTTCGCGCCGCAGTGCATGTCCACCATCGCCGTCACCCGCCGCGAAACCAACGGCTGGAAGTGGCCGATCTTCATGCTCGCCTATCTGTTCGGCCTGGCCTATGCGGCGGCGGGCGTGACGTACTGGATCGCGGTCGGGGCTGGGTTGTAGACAACCCCCTTCGACAGACTCGCGCGGGGGCGCTCCATTCGCTAACCCGTTTGCCGAATTTATACAGGAAAGCGATTCCCTCATGGCAGGCAGCGTCAACAAGGTCATTCTGATCGGCAACCTCGGAGCCGATCCCGAAGTGAAGTCGTTCCAGAACGGCGGGCGTATCGCCAATCTGCGCATCGCCACCTCGGAAAACTGGAAGGACCGCGCCACCGGCGAGCGCAAGGAGCGCACCGAATGGCACTCCGTCGTGATCCAGAGCGAAGGCCTGGTCGGCGTAGTCGAGCGTTTCCTGCGCAAGGGTTCGAAGATCTACATCGAAGGCCAGCTGCGCACCCGCAAGTGGCAGGACCAGAACGGTAACGATCGCTACACCACCGAAGTCTCGGTCGGCGGCATCGGCGGCGTGCTGACCATGCTCGACGGCGCCCAGGGTGGCGGCGGCGGTGGCGGTGCGCGCGGTGGTTCCGGCGGCGGCTGGAATGAAGGCGGCGCGTCGGGCAGCGGCTATGGCGGCGGCCGCTCGGGCGGTTCGTCGGCCGGTTCCTCCGGCGGCGACGACTGGGGCCGTAGCGGCGGTTCGTCTTCGGGCGGTTCGTCGGGCGGCAGCGAGTGGGGTCGTACCGGCGGCAGCAGCGGCGGTTTCGGCGACGATCTGGACGACGATATCCCGTTCTGAGGCGCACTTTGCAGCGTATCTGTGGTTTGAAGGCCCGTTTCCGAGAGGACGCGGGCCTTCTTCCTTATCAACGCTTTCCTTCTGTGATTTCGGAGAGGTAAGAGTCCCTACGCTGTTCGATGGGCCAAGTTTGCCAATGGGGAGAGGATGTCCTTCCTTTTGCCGATTTCCACCGGGTTACCCTGAGTAGCCCCTGGACCGTTTGTTCGTGCGGTGAAGTTGGCCCGCCCTCGGAGTAAGCAGGAAGCGGGGGGTACGCCGGGAGTATGCGGCGTTTGGCGCTCGGTAAAACCGACCCTCACCCGATTCAGCTGTCGATTTGTGCTCCTCTTGATCGTGCGGCTTTCCCTATGGCTTGAAGCGTCTGCTGCCCGCCGGGAACGCTCTCGCCACCTTCACGGCAGGAAATTGTTGAGGGGCATCAGACGGACAGCTGGAATGGATCGCTCGTCGTTTCCCGACCCTCCAGGTCAACGCGGCCTGCAAGACGGCGCTGCCACCCGCCGGAACCGGCGAGTTCGACCAGGATATCGTACCATCCCAGCGTATCGCGCAGGGAGATCGAGACTTCTCCCGTGACTATCCTCTCCTGATGAAATGGGGGTGAAGCGAGCATTGTGCGGACGCGCAGCTCGGGCAAGCGTTTCTCCGAAGAAATGGCTTTCAGGTCGAGGTTGAAAGGCGTCGCACGGCCGGTCAGAACGATTGGAGTGCTGTCCCGGTCGCCCACGAAGTGTCGGTGGAAGCCGTTCGGCCCCAGGACCCACAAATCGTAGCCTTCCCGATCGCTCCAGGCCCAGTGCCCTTCGATGTTCTGGCCGGCGCCCACGGTATAGCGGCGTGGCGGCAGGTTCAGGGCGTTACGGTCGTAGACATGGAAAACGGCGGCTGCGCCTTCGGCGGCAAAATGCAGGACGATGCCGTCGCTTTCCATCCGATCCTGAACGTCCAGTCGGTAGGGCAGCGGGCGGGATCGACGCAGGCCCGGCTCCTGCCAGATCGCCGTGCGCTGGGTGGGCGGCGTGGGACTGGGCTGATGCTCTATCTGCCCCGCCCGCAGGGCATCGCCGCGCGGATCGGGCAATGGGCCGAACGGTGCGCGATCGGGTGCGGAGAAATCGAAAGCGGAAGTCAGATCTCCGCAGACCGCCCGCCGCCAGGGCGAGATGTTGGCCTCATGGAAGCCGAAGCGCGTTTCGAGGAAGCGGATCACCGAGGTGTGATCGAAGACCTGCGAGTTGACCCAGCCGCCCCGGCTCCACGGCGAGACGACATACATGGGAACGCGCGGTCCGAGCCCGTAAGGTCGGCCGCGCAGGGCCGGTTCGTCGATCTTCTCCTCGTCGGGGGCGGGGATGCGGTGGTACTCGCCGGCGGTATCCACCGTCGATCCGCCCAGCGGATGGCCGTCGGCAGCGATCGACGGCGGCGCGGGCGGCGGCATGTGGTCGAAAAAGCCGTCGTTCTCGTCGAACATCACCAGCAGCACGGTGCGTGCCCAGATGCGCGGATTGGCCGTCAGCGCGTCCAGCACTTGCGAGGTGTAGAGCGCGCCCTGGGCAGGGCTGGACGGGCCGGGGTGTTCGCTGCCTTTCGCGTCGGCGACGATCCAGCTGACTTGGGGCAGGGCGCCCGCCAATACGTCCTTGCGCAGGCGGTCGAGCGCGCCCGTTGTCAGGGCACGGTCCTTCAGGTCTGCGCCGCCTTTACCGCGATTGGCATCCCGATAGGCGCGAAAGCCGACCAGCGGATTGTCGGTGAAGTTGTCCGCCATGTCCTGGTAGATGCGCCAGTCGATACCCTTGGCCTGCAAGCGCTCCGGCACCGTGCCCCACATGTAGTCGGACGCGGCTCCGCCCTGTTCGGGGAAGTTGTCGTGCGAATTGCCGATCGCCGGGCCGCCCTGCTTGCCGTGCGGGTCGTTGGTGCCGGTCCAGAGGAACAGACGGTTGGTGTTGGTGCCGGTCTGGATCGCGCAGTGATAGGCGTCGCAGATGGTGAAGGCTTCGGCCAGCGCGAACTGGAACGGAATGTCCTCGCGCCGGTAGTGCCCCATGGCGCGCTGGGTCTTGATTGCGGGCCAGTGGCCCATCCGGCCTTCGTCCCAGGCCTTTTGCGCATCGGGCCAGGTATGCGGCGTGCCCGCCACGCGCATGACGTCGAACGTGGCGCGGGTGTCGAGGTGGAACGGCGCGATGGTCGGCGCTTCCGGGCTGTCGAGCTGCTCCCATACCGAACGCGGCTTTCCGGCGATCGGCGGCAGGGGAATCGGCAAGCGGTCGGCAAACCCGCGCACGCCGCGCAGCGTGCCGAAATAGTGGTCGAAGCTGCGGTTCTCCTGCATCAGGATCACGACATGCTCGACATCCTCGATCGTACCGCTGCGCACGTCGGGCGCGATGGCGGCGGCGCGCGCGATGGAGGCGGGTAGACCGGCCAGCGCGGCGACGCCAAGCAGGGAGCGGCGGGTAAGGTCGACCATGATGTGTCCTTGAAAAACGACGGATGCGCCGCCCCAACGGGAGCAGCGCATCCGCCTTGCATTATTGCCGTGGTATGACGATCAGAAGTCGAAGGTCAGCGCTGCCGTGACGGTACGCGGCGTGCCGAGGAACGCCGTGCCGCCCGCGCCGCCGCCGAGATAGCGCTTGTCCGCCAGGTTGGTGGCCTGGATCGTCAGCGATGCGCCGCTCAGCTGGTCGGAGATGCGGTCCAGATCCATGCCGATATAGCCGTTGATGACGGTATAGCCCGGTGCCACGTCGCCGCCGTTGTCGTCGACGAAGCGGTCGCCCACGAACTTGGCCGAGACCCCGGCCTTGAACGCCGAGCGGCGATAGTCGGCCGACATCACCCACATGTGACGCGGAGAGCCGCTGACTTGTACGCCGGGGGTGATGCCCACGTCCTCGTCCTGCTCGGCATTGCCGGTGCCGATGTAGACGGCATGGTTGTAGCTGTAGCTGCCCGAGAGCGTCAGCCCCATCGGGAAGCGATAGGCCAGCGCCGCCTCGACGCCCTTGGAGCGGATGCCGCCGACGTTGAGATAGACGCTTTCCTGTTCCTCCAGATAGTCGATCCCGGTCACCAGGTTCGACGAAATCGAGACGATGTGGTTGTTGAACTTGATGTCGTAGGCGGTAAGTGAGGCCTGGAGGCGAGGCGAACTGTAGCGAGCGCCGATCTCGATGCTGTCGGCGGTCTCCGGCTTGACGCGGTCGATCACTTCCTGCGCTTCACCCAGCAGCCCATTGCCGATCGACGAGAAGTTCTGCGCATAGCCCGCGAACAGCTCCAGCCCGTCCACCGGAGTGGCCCAGGTCAGGCCGGCCGAGATCAACGGATCGGAGTGCGAGTTGCTGCGGGTGCGCGGCTCCACGACCAGCCGTTCCTGGCGCTTCTGGTCGATGAAATACTGCTTCATGCCGAAGGCGGCGGTAAGCTTGCCGTACTGGATCGAGTCCTGCGCGTAATAGACCAGTTCGTTGGTGTTGTAGTCGACGCTGAACTGCACCCAGTAGGGATTGCTGTCATAGGCGGTGCCGAGCAGCGGGTTCTTGATCTTGTGCCAGTCGCGCACCTGGTTTGCCGTGATGTTCTCATACCACAAGCCGGCGCGCAGCGTGTTGGTGACGGGGCCGAAGTCGTGCGTCCAGTCGGCATCGGCGGTGAAGCCGAAGCGGTCGTTCTTGTAGTGGGTATGGCGATAGGACATCACCGCCGTCGCATCGTCGGCATAGCAGGTGGGCGAATAGGCCGCCGGGACGCCCGCCGTGCCGGTGCATCCGGCGATCATGGTCGCCGCCGCGCCGGTGGGGGTGACGTAGTAGATCTGGCCGAGCTGCGACCCGCCGATCACCGTCGATCCGCCGGTATATTCGCTCTCGGGGTTGCCTGCACCGTCTGCGGTCACGTTGACGAGATAGGGAGGCATCCAGTCGCCGCGCCCGCGCATGCGGTGATAGTAGCCGGTGAGAGAGAGCTTCACTTCGCCCAGGTCCGCTTTCCCGCGCAAGTAGCCGAACAGGTTCTTGCGCAGCGCGCGCGAGCCGGAGCGGTAATTCTGGTCGATGTAGGGCAGGCCGGTCCAGGTGTCGGTATAGACGTCGTGGTCGGGATCCGCCTTGAACATGTCGACCGAGACCGAGCCGAATTCGGACTCGTCGGCATCGTCGTAGGAGAGGAAGCCGGTCAGATCGATGTTGGAGATCTTGCTGTTGATCTTGGCGCTGAGGTGGTCGCGGGTGGTCTTGCCGGCGCCGCCGATCCAGTCATGCGCCTTGGAATGCGAGGCGGAGATGTAGGCGCGGGTATCGGGCGCGATCTCGCCGGTATCGACACGGGCATAATACTTCTGCGCGCCATAGTCGCCCGCCGCACCGGAAAGGCGTACGCGGAATTCGTCCTGGGGATCGGACGTGACGTAGTTGAGCGTGCCGCCCAGCGCTTCGTTCGAGCGCGAGGAAATGTCGGCGGTGCCTTGCGAGACTTCCACCGTCTTGAGGTCCAGCACATCGATGTAGCGGTTGGCCTTGGAGCCGCCGCCGTAGCCCGAGCCGCCGTTGGGCAGGCCGTCGATGGTCGTACCGATCTGGGTGAAGCCGCGGATCGAGATCTGGGTGGCCCAGTCGGACGAACCGAAAGCATCGCCTTCGGACACGAAAACGCCCGGCAGTTCGTTGATCACGTCATTGACGCTGGTGAGCGCGGACTGGCGCTCGATCATTTCCGGGGTCACGCGGGTATTGGCGAAGTGCGTGGCGGTACCGGTGACGACGATATCCTCGCTGCCGACATTTTCGCTTGCTTCGGTGCCCGCAGCTGTGTCGGCAGATTCCGGGGCTGCGGCATCGGCGGTCACATCGGCCTCTGCGGCGTGGGCATGCGTGGTCCCGGCCGCGATCGCGAGGATCGCGGTTCCGATCATCCAAGTCTTCATCGATATTCCCCTGTGGCGCTGCCGCCGTTTCACCGGCCCTTCGTGGCCGTCAGCGGCGAGCTATGCCCTGAGGGTTACGTTTATGTGACATTATGTGGATTCAGGTGACGATTGTTTTTGAATGTGTGGTGTTCATGCGAGAATGTCACTTGAAACCACACCGTCAGCCGGGCATCGTGAGGACAGGCAATGGCTCGCCTGCAAGGGGGACTACAGGTTGATACAGGCAGACCGCATCGCGGCGATTCTTTCCTCGCTGGAGGAGCGGGGTTCCTCGTCCATCGCCGATCTGGCTGCGGGATTCGGCGTTTCGGAGGAAACCATCCGCCGTGACGTGCGCCAGCTTGAGGGCAGTGGCCGGGTGATCAAGGTTCACGGCGGCGTGACTCTGCCGGCGACCAGACTGGAAGCGCCCTACCGGCGGCGCCTGCGGGAACAGCTGGAAGCCAAGCGCGCGATCGCCCGGCTCGCGGCCGGGTTCATCGAGGACGGGGCGACGGTCTTCATCGATTCGGGCACGACCTCCTACTGGGTGGCGCAGGAACTCGGCCATCTGCGTGGTCTCACGCTGGTCAGCAACAGTCTGGAAGTGGTCGCGGAGGGGCTAGGCCGGGCGGACCACCGGGTGTTCTTCGCGGGCGGTGCGATGAATGTGGATTATCGTTCGGCCTTCGATGCCGATGCGATCGCCTACGTCCGCCGCTTCGTTCCCGACGTGGCCGTGCTCTCGATGGGAGCGATCGAGGCGTCGCGCGGCTTCCTCGATTTCGATCCGGACGAGGCGGCCTTCAAGCGCGCGGTGCTCGATCGCGCCCGCAGGCTGGTGGTCGTGGCGGATCATGGCAAGTTCTCACGGCAGGGCACCGCCCATGTTGCGGACTTCGATCAGGTCCACGACCTCGTCACCGAACGGGATCCGCCTCCCGCGATCCGCGAGGCCGCAGCCGCCAGCGGAACGACCGTCCACGTGGCGTCTCCTGCAGGCTGAAGAAGCATTGCAGGGAGGCCGCAGCGGCGCAGACCAGCACCACGCTGGCGATCAGGCAGCCCTCGACATAGAAGGACAGCGCGCCGGGGCCACCTCCGTTTCGGACACTGAAGGCGATCATCAGGGCAAGGCTGCCGCAGTAGCCGAAGGCATCGGCCATGTAGATCAGGAAGCCTGCGTTGCCGGGATAGCGGGTGAAAGCCATGATCCGCTCGAACAGGATCACGCTGAACGGAGCATAGGCGAGGTATAGGCCCGTGCCGCTCAGCGTCACCCAGGCGATCGGCCCGATCATGCCCAGCCGCCAGGCGATGGTCGACAGTCCCAACACTGCGGCGCCCACGACGATCAAGGCATGGACAGCGATCATGGCGGCCCGGTTGCGGCGGATCAACCCGATCACGGCAAGACCGAACAGGACCACGATGGTCACCGGAATCTCCGTCTCGATGAACAGGGCCGGCGAGCGTCCCTGGCCGAGTTGCAGCCACATCTCGGCGGCGAAATTGTCGCGGTAATCGCGCAGGGCCACCAGCAAGCCGTAACCGGCAAGCAGGAGCGTCAGCGGCAGCCAGTAGAGACGGACGAAACGGCGACGCGATGCCGCATCCATCGCCACGCGCTCGCCGCGATCGGCCTTGTCGGCTTCGTCCGGCGCGGGAATGCGGGACAGGATGAGCAAGGCGCCGACCAGCAGCGGTGCAAACAGCAGCCCGGTGGCGGCGGGCATCCAGAACGGCGACACGCCCTCGATCAGCAACATGCTACCCACTGATTTGACCAGCCCGGAAGAGACGATGAAGCTGGCGGCCAGGATCATCGTCAGTACTTCCGTCAGCCGCCGCCCTTCGAGGTAGCTGACGACCAGCCCCCAGATCATGCCGAGGGGCAAGCCGTTGAGGACCATGCACAGGGGCGCCATCCACGCCGGAAGCAGCGCGACCCCTACCAAGGCGATCCACGATATGCCGATCAGGCCCAGGATCAGGGCCTTGCGCTCGGCACCCCGGTGGATCGAAACGACGCGAATGCCGATGATCTTGGAACAAGCATAGCCCAAGGCCTGCGCCAGGATCAGTGCGGTCTTGAAATCCACCCCCCACAGCGGCGCCTGGTCTGAGAACGTCGCGACGGCTATGGGTTTACGAAAGGCATACATTGCCAGGTAGACGCAGAATGCCGCAAACCCTGCCGCGATCAGCCTCGGCAAAGTCCTCAATTGAAGGTTTTTTCGGTCGCCATGACGGGCGTTGGGCGGCATCCCGACGCGCTAGAGATCTGCTATGGCATTCGTGTGACCAACGCCTTTGTCCTGCATTCTGTTCGGAAACAGGAATGTCTTCATGGTTTGCCGCCAGGCGCAGCAAATCTCGGCCAGATTGCGCCATTCGCAATGTTCGGACCGAACGGCTGAACGTCGGCTTACGCCGGCACCAGGCTTCGCAGGTCTGTTATCGAAGCCGGGCGCGGCAATAGGCCACGGCTGCCCTTCCCACGTTTTCCGGGTTATTTCCGTGCGGCATGGCGCGCCAGCAAATATGAGAGTAGGGGGTGGCGAACGGCGACCCCAGATATTGCGGGGCTTCTCCGTCCGGAGTCTCTGTCTGCTCGCGCAGAGTTGCTCGGGTTTCACCAAGCGAAGAGAGACTGCACCCTAACGATGGAATCGACCGGGATAACCTTGATTGACCTTGGTTGGAGGACAGCCTTCAGCAGCCAGTTGACCGCGGAAGAGCGGGACGGCGAACTGTGCCCGGTGCGGGTCATGGCCGTTCATCGCGGTTGGGTCGAGATCGCGGGGAGCGGGTTGAGCGGCATGATCCCCTCGGCATTGCCATCGGCGGAAGGAGCGGAAGACCGCCCCACGGTCGGCGACTGGATGATTGTCGATCGGGCCGAATTGACGGCGGTACGCATCCTGGATCGGATCAATTTGTTCAAGCGGCAAGCGCCTATGGACAAGCGCCGTCTGCAGTTGATCGCGGCAAACGTCGACACCTTGTTCATCGTCACCTCGTGCAACCATGACTTCAATGTGGCGCGGCTCGAACGTTACCTTGTCATGGCTCGTGAGGTCGGCGTGACGCCTGTGGTGGTTCTTACCAAGATCGACCTTGCGGTCGAACCGGGAAAGTTCCTGAACATTGCCCGTGGGTTGCAGCCAGGCTTGCAGGTCGAACTGATCAACGGGCTCGATACAGGCAGCGTTGCGCGGTTGGCCCGGTACTGCGGCAAGGGGAGCACCGTGGCTTTGCTCGGGTCTTCGGGTGTCGGCAAGTCGACAATGATCAACAGCTTGCGCGGTTCGGACGACATCGCAACCCAGCCCATCCGCGAAAACGACGGCAAAGGACGGCATACGACAACCGTTCGGCAACTGCACCGCCTCAATGGCCCAATCGAAGGGGGGTGGCTGGTCGATACGCCCGGCATGCGAGAGTTCAACCTGCCGGAAGCCGCCGATGGGATCGCGGAAGTGTTCGACGATATCACCGCGTTGACGCTGAAATGCCGCTTCACGAACTGCGCCCATGGTTCGGAGCCTGGTTGCATGGTGCAGGCTGCGGTCCGCAGCGGAGCGCTTGAACCGGAACGGCTACAGCGTTGGCGCAAGCTGGTTCTCGAAGATGCCGGAAACACACAGAACACAGCCGGGCGGCGACCAGCCCCGGCCACTACTCGCAGAAGGAACAAACCAAATGGCTGACCTCTATCTCAAAGCCCTCGAGTCCGAACGCAGGAGTTTGTGGGCTGCATGCCGCCTTAAGGGGCTCGCGAAAGACACGCCTGAACGGCTTCGGATCGCCGAACTCGATAAGCTGCTGGCCGAGCATAAAGCGAAGAAGGCAGGCTGAGCGATCACGCATGGCCGGTGCGTTCAGTCGGAAGCTGGGGGCAGTGATGGGACAGGCTCGTTATCGCCTCATGCTTTCATTTTTTTGACACGGTGAAAATATAGGGGCCGGCTCATGTTTGAGCCCATTTGCTCGCCTCATCATACTATCAGCCCCAGATCATCTGCCGCCATCGCTCGGTGCTGGTCTTCTTCCTGGGTCTTGCCATGGCAGCGGCTCGGCCAGACGCTGGAAGATCTTGTCAATGTCCGTCGCTGGCTGGAAGAGATTTCGCAGCGCCCCGCTGTGACGAGGGCGTACGATCTGGTGGCCGAGATCAATGCCGATCCAGAGCCGTGGCTTTCTGATCGATCTTCGAATTCGCTAGGAGGGCGCCAGCTTCGGTAGTGATCGTGAAAAGGGAGCGAAGGTTCGTGCCAGGAATTTCGAGCCATGACGTAAGTGTGCCATGCAGCCAGCGAGAGGCAGGGCGGCTCGGTTATCTGGTCCCCGGGGGCGGGTCTATCCTAGCCGCATTGGGAAGAGGAAGCCTGCCATCCATTTGCGGAGGTTGGCCCTCGCGGCAACGGCTTGAGGGTCTCTGCTCGAAGATGGCAGGCAGGGCCTATCGCTTCGGACTTTCCTCAAGTCCCCCGCTTCGTTTGCGGCATAAAGAACGATGGCGGGAACGGTGCCTGCCCGGCGCCTGACGGACTGCGCAGTTCGTTTCGCCCTCCCGCATCGACGCTGAGCGGAATCTGCATGCCGCCGGTTTCTTCCAGAAGCGTGAACAGCTTGTGGCTCAGCCGCTGGGCCAGCGCCTCGTGGCCCGGCTGGGCGAGGAGGTTGTTGTTCTCGGTGGGATCGTCGGCGAGATCGTAAAGTTCATCCAGATCCCAGATGCCGTGGAAGCGGACGTATTTGTAGCGCTCTTCGCGAATGGCGTGGACAGTCGGCGTCTGCGGGAAGTTTCGCTCCCAATAGTATTCGTAGAGCAGTTCCTCGCGCCAGGGCGCGTTCGCGTCGCGCGCCAGCGGCAGCATGCTGGAACCCGCCATGTAGGAGGGGGACTCCAGGCCCGCCGCCGCCAGGATCGTCGGAGCGATATCGATGTTCGCCACGACGTTCTCGACCGTGCTGCCGGCGTTGAACAGGGACGGGCACCGTGCGAGCAAGGGAACCCGCATCGATTCCTCGTAAGCGGTGCGCTTGTCGATCAGGCCGTGCTCGCCGAACATGAAGCCGTTGTCGCCCATGTAGATGATCAGCGTATCGTCCAGTTCGCCGCGCCGTTCGAGCAGGTCCATGATGCGGGCCAGCCCTTCGTCCACCGCCAGCAGCGTTTCCATGTAGCGCTTGTAGTAGTCGGCGATGTCGAGATTGCCATGATAGGCATAGTCGACCCCATGCCAGCTGTTGCGCTGGTTTTCGACCCACATCGGTCGTCCCGGCACTCCGGCTTTCATGTTCTCCGGATAGCGGAAAACTTCCTTGTCGTAGCGCCCCTTGTGCCGTTCGGCGGGCAGGAACTCGGCGTGGACGGCCTTGTGCGCGAGGTGCATCATCCAGGGCTTGCCGGGATCGCGCTTGTCGATCCAGTCGATCGCGTAGTCGGTCAGTTCGTCGGTGATGTAGCCCTTCTGCGGCACCTTGCGGCCGTCGACGTTCAGGCCGTTTGCGCTGGGCAGATAGGTTCCCTGACCCTTGAAGCTCACCCAGTGATCGAAGCCCGGCTGCGGATCGTCGCCCTCGGTGCCCATGTGCCACTTGCCGATGAAGGCCGTATCGTAGCCGGCCTTCTGCAGGAACTGCGGGTAGAAGATCAGGTCCGGCGGGATCGGGTGGTTGTTGTCGACGACCTTGTGCTGGTGGGCATAGAGCCCGGTCAGTATCGAGGCGCGCGAGGGCGAGCAAAGCGCCGTCGTGACGAAGGCATTGCGGAAATGCGTACCTTCCCGCGCCAGCCGGTCGAGTGTCGGCGTATCGCCGAAGTCCTGGGCCTTCATGAAGCCCATCGCATCGTAGCGGTGATCGTCGGTGAGGACGAACAGGATGTTCTTCGGCTTTACGCCGGGGCGGCGTTGCAGGCGAAGGTCCTGCGTTGCTGGGCGCGCGCTCGGCGTCCCGGCGCCGGCAGCCCAGGAGTAGAGCCCGAACGCCCCTCCGGTGCCTCCCAGCAATATGCCGCGGCGATCGAAGCTGTCAGCCATGTCGTGTCTCCGTTGATGTGGGCGCTGTCCTGCGCTCCGACGTTTCGTTTTGCATCGTTTTAGAAGGTCACGCGCACGCCGCCGAACAGGCGCCGCCCGGAATCGAGATAGTTTGCGGGCAGGCCCGTGGTGTATTCGACGATTTCGTCGCGATCGAGCAGGTTGACGGCTTCGAGCACGATCGAAGCCTGCGGAGTCACCCGGAAGCTGACGCTTGCATCGAGCGTGCCGAAGGCCCGGTTGATCCGCCCCATGACCGGCGCCACTGTCGCAGAGGCAAGATAGCTGCTGCGCCAGGAATAGGACAGGCGGGCGGCCACCGGCCCCTTCTCGTAATAGCCGGTCAGGTTGTAGTTGTGCTTGGAGGCGGCCGTAAGCTGGGTGGGATCGCTGTTGTCGATATAGGTGTAGTTGGCGATTACCCCGAGGCCGTCGAGCGGACGGGGCAGCCAGGTGAAGGCCTGCTGGAAATAGAGTTCCAGCCCCTTGAGATCCACACCCGATCCATTGACCAGCTGGCTGACCGTGAAATCGGTCTGGATCGTCGTCGTACCCGTCGTGCGGATGTAGGAGACGGGCAGGGACTGGATGCTGATTTCACGGCGGATCAGGCTTTCCAGATTCTTGTAGAACAGCGAGGCGCCGACCAGGGAATCCTGTCCGAAGTAGTACTCCACGGTGGCATCGACATTGTTCGCCCGGAAAGGATCGAGATAGGGATTGTTCCGCGTGACAGTCAGGCCGTTGCCATTGGCCGTTGTGGTGGGCGAAATGTCGGCGAGGTTGGGGCGCGTGATCGTGCGCGAGGCGGAGAAGCGCAGTTGCAGCTTGTCCGTCACCTCGTACTTCAGGTTCAGGCTGGGCAGGAAATCCCAATAGGAACGCTTGACGACCAGTGGGGACGCGGCCGGAACACGCGTGGTCATGCCCGTTTCGACTTCCACGGTGATGCCGTTGAGGTCGGGACTGACCCCGCACGTGGTCTGGCTGGTCCGGACCGCGCGCAGGCCGATGTTGCCGGTCAGCTTGCCGAAAGCCAGGTCTGCCCGCCCGTAGAGGGCAAGGGTCTTTTCCTTGACGTCGAGAATGCCGGTCGCGTCGTTGGTGTAATTGCCAGCCGCGATCAGCTGTTCCTTGCTGAAATTCTTGACGAAGCTCCTGGCATCGGAGCCCAGCCAGTATTGCGGAAACGAGGCGTCGCCGTCGTAGCTTCCCAGGAACGAGCCCGAACCGGCGCGGATCGGGATCATGAAGGGCGCGGCGCTGAACGAGCCTGCAAGCGGCCCTGCGGGAAGACCGCCATAGAGCTGGGACACGCCGGCAGCGCCAATCGTCAACGTCTTGTTGTCGGCATAGACGGCCCGGTCGCTGTATTTGACGCCGGCCCGCAGCGCCGTCACGCCGCGGTCGCCAAGGTCGCGGCGAACGTCCAGCTTCACGTCGCGCAGCCGATCGCTGGTTACGCGGTCGAGCTCGCCGTTCAGGCTGAGCAGTCGGAAGTTGTTGGCGTCGAGCTTACGGGTATCGAACCCGTCGAGGTAGGTGATGCTGGGGATCGAGTCTCCGGGCTTGGCGACGACGCGTACATTGCCGGTGATGCTGTCGGCGATGTTGAGCGTGTTGCGAACCTGACGGGAGCGTTGTTCCGATCCGTCGAGAACGATGGTCCAGCCGTCGCTCTCGAACTTGCCGCCGACCACGAAGGAACGGATAAAGCCGTTGCGGTCCTGGTAACGTCCGCCGTCACGCAGATCGATATTGCTGACGGTGAAGTCGGTCGCCGTTTCCACACCGTCCAGCACTTGCGTCTTCGAGGCGATCACACCGCTCGATCCCGCGAAATTCTGCCAGTTTTCCTGACGCACTGCCTCGACCTTGACCCGGGTGTAGAAGGCGTCGGCATAGAGTTCGAGCTGGTCGCTGGGCCGGAACTGCACCGAGGCAATGCCGCTGAGACGGCGGTTACGCTCGGTGAACATGTCGTGGATGATGAGGCCCGGTATGCGGACCAGGCGATCGGGATCGATGCGGCCATCGCCGTTGAGATCGTCGCCGCCGCCGCCCAGCGGCACCCCCTGTGCCTCGGTCACGGTGTTCCAGCCGGTCTCGACCTGATGGGTCTGGGGGCGGCGCTCGGTGTAAGATCCTCCGAGCGTGATCCCCAGCCTGCCGTCCAGGAAGCTGTCGGCAAACAAGCCGGAGATGCGCGGCGATACCTTGCCGGAATTGCTTTCGTGTTCCGCCTGTGCCGAAAGCGTGAGCACTCGGCGGCCGATGTCGAGCGCGCGGGGCGTGCGGACATTGACGGTGCCGGAAAGCCCCCCGTCTTCGAGGTCGGCGGTCGGAGACTTGTAGACTTCCAGCGTGCGCACGAATTCGGGCGGTAGGGCCGAGAAATCGAAAGAGCGCGAGAAGCCCGCGAAAAGGTCGTTGAGCGCGTTGGGCACGCTGCGTCCGTTGAGGGTGACCAACGTAAACGTGTCGGGAAGACCGCGGATGTTCACGCTGCGCCCTTCGCCGCGCGTGCGGTTGATCTGCACGCCGCTGATGCGCTGAACCGATTCCGCAACGTTCACGTCCGGATAGCGACCGATGTCCTCGGAACTGATGACGTCGACGATGCTGGCGGCATTGCGCTTGATCCGGACGGCCTGTTCGATTCCGCTGCGGATACCGGTGACGACGATGTCCTGTCCCGGTGCTTCTTCGGCATCTGGCGCCGGTTCCACCGCTTCTTCCGGGGCTGCACCCCGCTCGCCGATGGAATCCGCGCTTGCCTCTGAGGGCGCGAACATCAGTGCCGATACTGCCGCTCCTATCAGCCAGGCCGACTGGCGAGTTGGATTTCCTGCGGCCCCGCCTAACGGAGAGTCCATTCGGAATTTCTCGGACAACGGCCGGCGGTTGGCGGGCAGCGACGAGCGCCCGGCGCGGCGAGCCGCGACGACGGAAAGAGACATGGCTATCCTTTGCACGCACCATGACTCCGTTTCGGAGTCTGCTGCCTGGTTGAGCGGAAGGGAGGGATGTCTGACGCTGTCGTCTCGACGGCTGACACAGATATCTCAGGAGAATTTCAACTCACCACAGGAATTCTTGTCTCACGGGAAGCGCTTCTTGCAACTGTGCATCGTCGCATTCCCGGTGCGAATGTGGGGGCGCCTTTCGAAGTCAGGTCAGAGCGCCAGCAACGGCAGCTTCGCCCCCATTCAATGTCAAAAGATCAAACGCACGGTTCAGCGAGCCGAATTAGACTTGGGAATGGCGGAATCCCACGGCCGTGTCAGAATGATCGGGCAAACCCCAGCGATATCACGGCACCCGACTGCTGATCGCGCTGTTCGCTGCCGCTGAACAGGCTGGCCCGGCTAGGCGAATAGAACTGGCGTGTGCGAGAATTATCCTGTCCGTTGAAAGCCGTGGCGCGCAGGGTCGTCTTGAAACCGGCCAGCGCGGTCGTCTCGACGTAAGCACCCCACAGAGCGCGATCACGCCAGCGCAGGATCTCGCCGGTATAGAAGACCTTGGCTTCTTCGGGCGCGGTCCAGGTCAGGCCCCAGGACGATTTCAGAGCGGGAATATCGTGGCGGAATTCGGCCTTGAGGCTCTGCGCGGCGATATCGTCCATCGGGCGGTTCCTGCCCGTGATCGGATCGCGGAGGCGCGATCCACGCCAGGTGCCGTCGATCGTCAGGCGCGCGCCTTTCACGATACCGTCGAGCGGCAGCGTGCCTTGTGCCGAGATACCCCACTGCCGACCATCCCCGATGGTGCCGATCGCCTCGTCGCCGCTGGGCAGGATGAGGTAGCCGAGCATGCCGCCATGCCACTGGTGATAGGTTTCCAGCGCGATCGCGCCGCCCTTGCCCCAGAGATGGTCAAGGCGCAGGAGCGTGCGGGTTACGCGGGCGGGGCGCAGGCCCGAGTTGCCACCGAGCGGCCTTCCGTCAGCCTGGTTCACCGAAGCCGCGAAGTCGCCGAAGTCCAGCTGGTCGACCGTGCGGCGTGCGCCCAGGCGTAGCTGAGTGCTTCCCGAAGGCGACCAGACGACGGCGAGTGAGGGTTTCAGGTACGACAGGCTCTGCTCCTGCGCGGCCTCTCCGGTGACCCGAATGCGGGAGAATTCGACGGCCATCCCGGATTCGAGGTTGAGGTGCCCGGTCAGCTTGACGGTCAGATTGGCGAAAGCCTCGCCCCGCATTTCGGAAACGCGGGTGCCGGCATTGGCAAGCGAGACCGGGATCAGGCCGCCGCCGGTATCCTCCGCATAGTCCAACTGGCTGGACAGGCGATTGTATGCCACCTCGCCGCCGAATTCGGGGCGGACCGGATGATTGCCTTCGCGGGTGATCGTGGATCGCGCGACGAATTCGCTGGGCTTCTGCAGGCGGGAAGAGAGCCCGCGATAATCGGCTTCAGAGTAATCTTCGTCGGTGGTGTAACGCTCGATCCGGCCAAGGCCGACCAGCTTCGCCGTCCAGCCGGAACCGAGGCGGCGGGTCCAGTCCAGGCCCAGTTCGCCGCTACGCCCCTTTTCGTCATATGCGATATCGCGCCGACCGTCCGGGGTATCGTCCGCCGCGCCCTGATAGATGTCGATCCTTCGGTCGGAAGAATAGCCGTCCTTGTTCAGGCGCAGGTTCAGGGTCAGCGTTCCTCCTGCCAGCGGGCCTGACGTGCTCAGCGCAAGGCCATATTCTGGCGCCTTGCCGGCGATGTGCTCCTGCCGGGTCTGGTAGAGCGAGCCGAGGGCATCGCGGTCGAGGTAGGTGCCGTCGGTTGGGAAGCGCACCATTTCGCCGGACAGTTCGACATTGGTTTGCCACCCGGCGATCCGCCGCGCGTGGCTGATCCGGGCGGATGGCGCAATATGGCCGTCCGCCGTGTGGCTGAAGGTCAGCGAGGCATTGCCCGATCCTGCGACATCGGCCTTCAGTACGAGGTTGGCCACGAGCGTCTGCCCCTGCGCCTCGGCCGCGTCGGTGCCGCGCAGCAGGACCACGCGGTCCACGCGCGAGGCCGCGATACGGCGAAGCACTTCGGTAATGCCGCCGCCCTTCACGGTCGGGCGCTGGCCGTCGATCAGGACGTTGCCCGCGGCATTGCCGAAGCCGCGCACGGACGTGCCTTCGCTGAGAAGGAAGCCCGGCGTGCGTTCCAGCATGTCGAGCGCGCTCTGGGGCTGGAACGGCTTGTAGAAGTCCGCCGGATAGACCGGATCGGGACCGACAGGAACCATGGCCGGCGGTGCCTCCTGTCCCAGGCCCACGGGCCGCGTGTCTTCGGTGGGGGCGACCGTAGCGGCCACGCCTGCAAGCATCAGGGAAAGTGTATTCATGAAAGCGGACTCAGCACCCATTGCAGAAGTGCCAGCGGGATTGCCGTCCCAACCAGCCAGAGACATGCGCGACCTGCGCTGCGGGCATGAAAGACGGCCATCGCGATAGCGGCGAAGATCGCGAAGCTGGCGAGCGTTGCCGCTATCACCGCTTCCGCGCGGTTCATGCCGACTAGCGCCAGGACGAAGGAAAGAACCACCGTGGCCTGCACCGTCAGGCCGTAGGCGCCCAGCGTTCCCGCAAGCGTGCGCGCCGCCACCGCAAGTCGGTGGCGGCGCGCACTCCCCGCGACCGCAGCTGGAGAGGAGGGATCGGCCGTCGGGGGATTGTTCATCGAAGAGGGTTCCGGGTGCGTGGACATCGGGTTCATGAAAACAGGCGCATGATGCGCTCGCGGTTGGTCTGGGCCGTCAGCACCAGCACGGCGGCCATGCTCAGCCAGCCGAACCAGGCGAGCGTGCCGTATGCCCAGCCAAGGCCGAGCCCGGCGATGACGAAGGCCAGAGCCAGCGTGCCGAACCCGCCCCGGCGCAGCGCGGTGCCGGTACGCGGGGTCAGCTTGCGGCGCAGCCAGTCCTGCTGGTGGCGCGCCATGGCCAGAAGCAGCATTGCGAAGCCCAGAATTGCAGGGACTGCGATGGCGAAATGGATCATGCCAGGGCCTCCGCGGTGGCCCGCCTGCGGCGCGCAGGCGCGGCCTTGGGCTGGTGCCGCAGGACCTTCCACGCGGCGTAGGCAAGTCCGGCGGCCGACGCGATCATCGCAAGGTCGAACCCGGCAAAGACCCAGTCGGCACGGTAGAGGCTTGGGCCAAGCCCGCGGTTGGTGGTGACGGCATTGACGACCGGGACCAGTGCGAAGAGCAGGGCGCCCGTGCCCAGCGCTTCCACCCAGGCGCGCTTTGCAGGTCGCGCCAGTGTCCAGGCGAAGATCGCGCCCCAGGCGATGAACAGGCTGTCTACTTCCCATCCCCCGCGCTCGACCAGATCGAGCGGGAACAGGCGGTTCATCAGGAAATAGATCGCGATGCCCGTCGGCGCCCCGGCGATGAAGCCGATGTTCAGGCGCTCCACCAGACGGAACCCGAAATGGGGATTGGCAGGGTCGGGCAATTTGATGCGCCGCTTGACGCACCACAGCGCAAGCCCCGTCGCGCACATTGCGGTGCCGCCCAGACCGGACAGGAAATAGAGCCAGCGCAGGCCGTAGCCGGCAAACCAGGCGGTGTGCAGGTCGACCATGACTTCGCGCGTGGCGCTCGCCCCGCCGTGCGAAGGCGCGGGCAGGGGGATGATGCGGCGCTGCGCCACGTCGATGTAAAGCGCGTTGCGCCTGCCATTGCCCCACTCGGTCCGTTGGGGATAGAGGCGGGCCGTGGCATGGGCATCGCCGGGATGCTCGATGCTGATGTAGCTGGGTTGGGCGCCGCCCCATTGGCCTTGCGCCTTTGCCACGATCTGCCGCAGCGGCATGGTCGGTGCGGGTGTGCCGCTGGCCTCTCGCTCTTCCGCACGGGGGTTCGATGCGGCATAGAATGCCTCGCGATCGGGGAAGTTCGCCGAGATGGCCCATGGCATCAGCGTGAACAGCAGCGTGACCAGACCCGTATAGGTGATCATCACGTGGAACGGGAGCGCCAGCACTCCGGTGGCGTTATGGGCGTCCAGCCAACTGCGTTGCCCCTTGCCGAAGCGCATCTGGAAGAAGTCGGTGAAGATCTTCTTGTGCGTTACCACACCGGACAGGATCGCCACCAGCATGGCCAGCGCAGCCACGCAGACCAGATAGCGTCCCCAGCGCACCGAGATGTAATGCAGGTCGAAGTGCATGCGGTAGAGGAAGAAGCCGCCGCGCGTCTCGCGCACGGCCAGTTCGCGTCCGGTCTGCGGATCGAGCGTGATTTCCTTGCGGTCGTGACGGTCTTGTCCCGGCACGCTCCAGGATACCGACAGTCCACTGCCGCCACGCACGCTGGGGATTGACACGTTCCAGCCTTCCGCCCCGGCACCGCGGCGGCGCAGGAGCGCGTCGGCGGCATCGAGCGCGCGCGGGCTGACGGCCGTGCCCGAAGGCAGTTCGGGCCGCATCCAGGCGTCGATCTCGTGCTGGAAGAACGCTACCGTCCCGAACAGGAAGACGATGTAGAGGATCCAGCCCGGAACCAGCCCGACCCAGGTATGCAGCCACGCCATCGACTGGCGGAAACCTTGCTTCATGATGGCATCCTCACCCGTCCGCCTTCTTAGAATTCCGTCCGCGCCGAGAACGCGATCGTGCGCGGCAGGCCCAGTTGCCAGTACGAGGACCAGTAGTCCTTGTTGGTCAGGTTGCTGACGTAGAGGTTGAAGGTGGTCGGCCGCCCCAGCGCTTCGGTGCGATAACGGATGCCGGCATCGAACAGGGTGTAGCCGTCGATCCGGTTGGCATTCGCGGCGTCCTGGTACTTCGAGCCGGAGTAGTAGGCGCCGCCCGACAGCACGAGGCCGTCCGCGGCGGGGATCGTGTATTCCAGCGAGGCCTTGGCCATCAAGGCCGACGACCCGATCGGCTTCTTGCCCCTGAGCGCGGGGGTGGACTTTTCGATTCCCAGGTCCATCCACGTGCCGCCCGCCACGATCCGCAGGTTATCCGTGACTTGGCCGTCCACGGTCAGTTCGACGCCCTGATGAACCTGCCGTCCATCCTGCCTGACGGTGACCATATTGTCGCTGCCGGTTTCGCTGTAGCTGTTGGCCTTCTCGATGCGGAACAAAGCAGAGGTCAGCAGCAGCCTGCCGGAGAAAGCGTACTTGGCGCCGACCTCGAATTGCCTGGAGATGATCGGGTCCATCACTTCGCCGGGGTTGGTGTAGATCGTTTCGTCGTTGGGAACGATCGTGCCTGCCTCCATCGCTTCCATGTAGCTGGCATAAGTCGTCAGTGCCGGAACCGGCTTGTAAATCAGCGAGACGGTGGGCGTAAGCGCGGACTTCCGGTAGCCGGTGGGGGCCTTGTTTACCGACGGGATGGAATAGCTGCGCGTGCGGATCGTGCTGTAGTTGAAGCCGACAAGCGCGCTCAGGGTGTCGGTGAAGGTGATGTCGTCACCGACGATCGCATTGAAGTTGTTCGAGGAACTAGCCTTGTAGAGCGGCCCCGGATCGCCGTCGAAGCGCGGAGTCTGCATGTTGAGCAGTTCGTCCAGCGTCAGTCCGGACCCGGCGGGATAGGGGGTGATTCCGTCGGCATAAGTGCCCGGCACGTTGCCGACGACATGGCGCACTTCCTTGTAGGTGTCCCAGGAACCGCCGATCGTCAGCTTGTGCGCGATCGGGCCGGTGTCGACGGCCACGTCAAGGTACGTGTAGGCACCCTGTGAAATCGTGTCGTAGGGGAAGGTCTTGGAGATGTTGTAGGTCGACCAGCCGGTAGGCGTGTCGATCGGATAGATGATCACGTATTCGCGCTCATCCTCCTTGTACATGTAGGCCGACCGCAGCGAGACCGCATCGCTGATCTTGTATTTCAGGTTGACGCCGATGCGATCGGAGGTTGTCTGGTTGTAGGTCCAGCCGGGCGTATAGGTCTTGGAGTTGTCGTAGGCAGCAGGCCAGTAGCCGAGGCCGTTGGTGTAGAAGCGCGTATCGACCCGGTCGAGATGCCAATAAGTGTGGGCGGCTTCCAGTTGCACCAGCAGGTCGCTGGTGACGTTCCAGTCCAGCGCACCGCTCACCAGCCACTTCTTCAGGTGCTGATCGTCCTTCGACGTGCCGCCGTTCGCGTAAGCGCCGTTGAAACGAAATGCCAGGGTGTCGTCGCTGGTGATCTTCCCGCCCAGATCGACATGTCCGAAATACTGGCTGCCGCCGTAGTTACCCACCGCCACATTGGCGAGCGTCTCGTATGTCGGTCGCTTGAGGACGTAGTTCGACACACCGCCGACATTGCCGGAGCCATAGAGAAAGCCCGACAGACCGTTCATGACTTCGACCTTCTCGATTTCCTCGGTCGAAAGGCCATAAGTATAGGACGACAAGCGCACGCCATCGACGATGCCGGTGCTGCTGTCGAAGCCGCGGATACGGACGTTGGGATAGCCGAAGATCGTCGAGGGCGCGTTGGTCTGCACCACCGGGTTCATCTTGTAGAGCTGGTCCAGATCGCGAGCGATGGTGTTCTCGATCTGCTCGCTGGACATGACCGTGACCGAATAGGGGGTATCGGCGATGCTGCGCGATCCCCATGGGCCGATGCCCGCCTCGAAATTGGGCGAGACATGTTGCCCGTTCACGACGATAGTGGAATTCTCCCGTGCGGCTTCCCGGCCGAGACTGGTGCTGCCCATGTCATCGTCGCCGGTCCCGGAATAGGCGACGGCCTGTATGCGCATCGGGTCCAGGTCCAGACGGCCGACTGTTGCCGGTACGATCGTCACGGTGCGGGCGTCCGGAGTGCGCGCCACCAGTCCGGAGCCTGCCAGCAGGCGGGACAGCGCCTCCCGCGGGGCGAAAGTGCCACGCAGCCCTTGTGTCGTACGGCCTTCGGTGAGGCGTCCTTCGTAGGAAATCTGTACATCGCTCTGGTCGGCAAAGCGGTTCAGAGCCTGGGCGAGCGATCCGGCGGGGATCTCGTACTGGCGTGTGACCTCGACCTGCTCGGCGTGGGCGGGGCCACACAGAACGGCCGCCGTCAGTATCGTCGTGCCGGCCCACCCGGCGGCCAGCAGCGCACGCCCGGAAAATCGCTTCATTCCTGATAACCCCTATAAACCCCGAGTGCATTTAACCGCTGTTGCGACGCACTATCATTATGAAAGACGGAGGGGAGCGGCGTTTGGAACCTACCTGCGACGAAAAAATTTGCGGCGCGTGGCTTCCGCGTTCAGCGGGTGATGACGATGAACCTGTTGGAGAGGCGCAGAGAGCGCAGATTCAGCGTCTTTTCCAGAGCATCGAGCGCGGCAAGCGGATGGTCGAGATCGTAGACCCCGTTCACCCGCAGGTTCGCCGCCTCGCCGCGCACGGTCCAGTAACCGCGCCGCTGTCGGCCGATGGTCGCCACGACTTCGCCGAGCGGCTGATCGAACACGATCAGCTTGCCCCGCGTCCAGGCGGTTTGCGCAAGCACATCGGTGCGGATGGGTCGGGAGACGGCCTGTGCCGTGAAGCGGGTGGTCTCGCCTTCATGCACCACAGCCGCCTTCCCGCCGGCGGTGCGGATGGCGACGCTGTGCTGCAGGACGGCCACTTCGGGACCATCCCCATCCTCCCGCACCGAGAAGACGGTGCCCAGCGCTGTCACGCTGCCCGCTGCGGCCTCGACCCGGAACGGATGGCGCGGATCCGGCGCCACTTCGAACTGCGCCGCGCCGCCCAGCAACCGGGCGACACGCGCCTCTCCGGACCGATCGAAGGCGAGCGCCGAACTTGGCGCCAGAATCGCGACGGAGCCGTCGGGCAGGGTGATACTGTGCCTTTCCCCGATACCGGTGGTGTAGTCCGCGCGCAGCCGGGTCGGCCAGTCTTCCACCAGGCCGACCATCGCCAAGGCAACAGATGCGGCGACGGCGGACAGGATAGCGGAGCGGCGGCGGAGTGCTGGGCGGGCGCGGCGCCAGACGCTGGTCCGCCGGGCAGGGCGATTGGGGGCCTCGTCGATAGGGACGGGCAGCGAAGCCATACGGGAATAGCGTTGCCAGACCGCGTGCTGCCGATCGTACTCGCGGCGGTTCTCCGGCATTGCCAGCCAGACGGCGAAGGCGGCCTGTTCTGCATCATCCAGCACGGTGCCGTCCTGACGGACGATCCAGTCCGCCGCCCGCTCTTCCGGCGTGGCGATCGATGCGTCCAGGTTGTCTTCAATCGACATCGCTCACCTCATCCCTGACCTCGATCGAGACGGCGTGGTTCCGCAGCCTCATAGGGATTGTCGGAGTTCGTGGCGATCTGGAGCCCTGCGTCTGCATTTTAATCGACCTACCCCTGTTCACCCAGGATGCGTGCGCACAGCATGAGGGCATGGCGAAGCTGCTTTTCCACCTGCTTGACGTGAATGCCCAGCCGGTTAGCGATCTCCGCCTTTTCGAGAAGTTCGACATGGCGCATCGCGAAGATCTCTCGGCAGCGCGGGGGCAGGGTGGCCATCGCGCCATGCAGCTGGTCCAGTTCGCTGCGCCCGGCGGCATGGGCTTCGGGGGAAGGGGCGTCGTCGGCGATATGGTCGGTGTGATCCGCGTCGATCAGCCAGCGCGACCAGCGCTGCTGCTGGCGCATGGCCTCGGCGCTGAGGTTGCGCGCGATGCCGTGGACGAAGGCATGGACATCGATCACGCGCCCGGCCTCTATCGCGGGGATGGCGCGGACGAAGGCTTCCTGCACGATATCGGCAGGCTCCACCGGGGGGCGGACACGGCGCCGCACGCTGGCCAGAAGCGCGGTGCGGTGCCGCGCGAGAAGGGCAAGCGTTTTCACCGTCAGCGCTCGGCGATCTGCCTGCCGGGAGGCGCGATCAGAAACCGGAGCGGCATGGAAACGGCGAGTTCATCCGGCAACTCGGGCGGGATCGCCGGAAAGGGCGCCGCGCGGCGCACCTGCGACAGCGCGGCATGATCGAGCATGGCGCGGCCGGTTGAACGTTCCATCGACGTCTCAAGCAGTGCGCCACTGCGATCGATCCGGAACAGCACCGCACCGTCCCCCTGATGGCGGCGGAGGCGGGCCGCTTCCGGATAGTGCCGCTGGTCGGCCAGCTTGTCGAACAGAGCCTGGCGGTACTCCTGTACGACATCGCTCGGCTGGCGCTGCGTGCCCGTTATCGGGTGCGCGGCCTCAGGCTCGATAGAGGCGGGAAGCGGGATCACGACTTCGCGCGATCGGGCGATCGGCAGGGCCGCCGGTTTTGGCAGGGGGCGCGGCTGGACAGCGCTCGCCGTATCTGCAGGCGGAAGATCGGCCAGCAAGGGGGCGTGTGGCTTCGGCGTCGGCTCGTCCGGCGAAGAGGAAACGAGAACGATGCGTTCGACGGAAGTTGGCGCTGTTGTCGGAGCGATCTGGAACTGGCCCAGTATAGCCAAGCTCACGGCCAGCAGGTGCACGAAACCGGTGATCAGCATTGCGAACAGCCGTCCGCCCGGCCCGGAAGAGCGCGGTTGTATGATTCCCGGCAGTATTCTTGCCCGACCCGACATGGGCGCCTCTTTAGACAAGATTGCAAATCAATCGCAATAGCAATAAAAAATTGCTTTGCGATTATGCAAAGGGCAGGGAATTTCGCCTCGGCGTAGTGTCTAGACCATGTTCAACGAGCTTGGCAGAAAGCCGCACCTCTCGTGGATGGCGTCCTTCCCGATTAAAGTATCCATTTTTGCACCGGTAAGATCGGTGAACGCGCGCGGGGAGCGAGCGAATCAGTACATCAATCAACCACGGACATGGAAAGCGCCGAAGCATAAGTCTTGTCATGATGTACGACGTTCAACAGTCCCCGTGGCTACGCCTGATGAGCAGCCCAGCCGCTTTCGACGAGCGAGTGGCCGGTATTGGCGTAAATCGCCGTTCCAACATCCGCCTTGGAACAGCGTGCGGTGTTCGTGAACTGCTGGAATCGCGGACGGACCGCATCTGGCATCGCACGCCGGGGAGCCTTGCAAGCCTTGAATGCTGTCCTTAACCGCGCCTCGCGCGTCTCACTTGGCGCTGACCAAGGAGATCGAGGGTGCGGGCCCAGCCACGTAATGACATCGGAGAGTTCGACCGGCGCTGGCGACGGGTGCTGATGTCGTTCTTTGCGCGCAGGATCGGGGATCGCGCAGAGGCCGAGGATCTCACGCAGGAGGTCTTCGAACGCATGCTGCGGCACGAGGCCGGTGCTGCTCATCCCGACGCATTCGTGTTCCAGATTGCCGCGAACCTGCTGGCCGATCGGCATCGGCGATACCGGGTGCGTGAACGCTATCGCCATTTCGTCGAGGCCGAGGAGCGGCGCGACGTCGAATTTGTCGATCCCCATGCAATTGCGAGCGGGCGCCAAGGGGTCGAACACCTGATCGGCGCGCTGGAGGCGCTGCCGGAACGGACGCGGACGATGTTCGTCCTCTACAAGTTCGAGCAACTCAGCCAGGATACTATTGCCGAGCGCTACGGCATCTCGAAAAGTGCCGTCAAGCAGCAGATCGCAAAGGCCATGGCCATGCTGGCTTCCCGGATGGGAGACGGTAAATGAAGGATTTCATCATCCCCGATACCGTCGATCCGCGCGCAGAAGAGGCCGCGTTCTGGTATCTTTGCCTGACCGAGGGCTCTTTGACCGAGACCGAGCAGGCGCAGTTCGATAACTGGCTGGCCGTGCCCGAAAATGCCGATGTCTTTGCCGACATGGCGCGCATGTCCCGCGCGCTGGACGGTCTTGCCGAGGAGCCGGAGATCATCAGCCTGCGTACCGCTGCGCTTTGCGACTACGAAGACCGCGACAACCAGGGGCGCCGACGCGGCGAAGTCCGCCGGTCGCTGTTCGTGGTCGCGCTTGCCGCATCGCTGCTGCTGGGCTTCCTGGGCATTCTTTCGGTGCTGGGTACCCGCTCGCAGCATTACGTCACGGGTATCGGCGAGCAACGCGTCGTGCTGCTGGATGACGGGTCGCAACTCGCGCTCGACGGAGATTCGGCGGTGGATGTCGATCTTGGCCACTATCGGCGTTCGTTGGTCCTGACGCGTGGACGGGCCCGCTTCAATGTCGCCAAGGATCCCTTGCGGCCCTTCACGGTAACCGCGGGTAACCGGATCGTCGTTGCGACAGGTACGTCGTTCTCCGTCGAGTTGCTGGGCAAGGCCGTGCACGTTCAATTGTTCGAGGGGCACGTCGCCGTGGTCAACCGAACGGCGGGACGCGGCATCGAGCAGAACGAGCGGTTTCGACCTCGCCGATTGGCGACCCAGCCGCAGCTGACACCCGGCAACGAAATGGTCGCGTTGGCCGAGGGAAGCGAACCGCCCAAGGTCGCTGCGTTCCAGATGGCGGCGGGAGAAGCGTGGCAGGACGGCGAACTGATTTTCGAGAACGAGACACTTGCCGACGCCGTGGCACGTGTGAACCGCTATTCGCGCCAGCGCATCGAGATCGCGGATGAGCAGACCGGGGCTCTGGTGGTGAACGGGGTATTCCGGGCTGGCGATGCCGGGGCCTTTGTCGATGGCGTTTCCGCCCTCTATCCGGTGCGGATCCGCGCGGCTGACGGAGGATGGCGGATCGGGAAGCGCTAGGGCGCATAAGGAAAAAGAATCTCCGCGCGAAAAAATTCGGGAACTTTTTTCTGTCCTTCGGTTCCGGCCGTGCGTCTCACCGTTCGGCAACAATCAATCAAATAGGGGTCGCCAAAAATGGGGAAATTTCGTTCTGCATCCCGTTGGGGTGCGGGAAGCGTCGTGACTGCGGTGCTGATGGTTCAGGCTGCGCCGGCTTTCGCGCAGGAACAGCGCATCGACTTCGATATTCCGGCGCAAAGCCTTGCAGGTGCGCTGCGCAGTGTCGCTTCCGCCGCGCACCAGCAGGTCATTTTCGATGGCGCGAGTGTCAAGGGACGCAAGTCCGAGGCTCTGAAAGGCAGCTTCTCCGCGCGCAGCGCCTTGACGCAATTGCTGCGGGGCACGGGCCTGACCGTGGAGCAGGGCGCGTCGGGCGTCTTCATCGTGCGCAGGCCGGAACTCGTCCCGACCCCCGCAGCGGAGACGGTCGCCGCCGCCGATGACGATAGCGCGCCGATGCCCGAACTGGTCGTGACGGGTTCGCGCATCCGCCGCACCGAATTCGACTCCCCGATCCCCGTGGTCGCGCTCCAGAAGGAGGACATCTCCGAGCACGGCTATCGCGATCTGGCCGAAGCCCTTCAGGACATACCGGGCGTCGATCAGGGGCTCAACCTCTCGGCTGGCCAGACTTCGACCCAGACCAACGGCCTTTCGACGGTCAGCCTGCGCGGCCTGGGCCAGAACCGCACGCTGACGCTGATCGACGGACATCGCACGGTATCCAACGTTGGCAATTCGAACGCCGTCAGCCTCAGCACGATCCCGACCTTTCTGGTCGACCGCATCGACGTGAGCACCGGCGGCGCTTCTGCCGTCTATGGCTCCGATGCCATCGCCGGGGTGGTCAACATCATGACCGACAGCAACCTCACCGGGATCAAGGGCAGGGTGGCGGGCACCGCGACCAACGACGGCGGCGGCGACGGGACCGAATACTCGCTCGCGGCGGGGGGAAAGTTCCTCGACGACCGCCTCTATGTCATGGCCACCGGGACTTACGAGAAGCAGTATGCCCTGCGCGCGAAAGATCGCGACTGGGCGCTGGAATCGGTCAGCTATGACCCCTCCAGCAATACGGTCTCGTCACCTGACCTGAGCACCTATACGCCGGGCGGACGCTTTCTCAGCAGCCGGGGCGCCTACTACTATGACGAAACGGGTATGCACTCCGACTTCGTCACCGAAAAGAACGGCTACGATTCCCGCACTGGCGGCACCCTGATCGTCCCGCGCGAAAGCATCAGCGCGGCGGGCAAGCTCGGCTATGAATTCAGCGACAGCCTGAAGTTCAAGGCGACAGTGCTCTATTCGCGGATCACCACCAATTCCGTTCGCGAACCCTATTACATCTATAATTCGTCGACTTACGGCGTCGACGATGAGTACACGCTGGGCCGCATTTCGCGTAGCAATCCTCTGGTGCCCTCGGTGATCGCTACAGCTTCGACGAGTTCGGGGATCGATTTTCGCCGCCGGCTTACCGAACTCGGCCAGATGGCGATCGACAACAAGCGCGAGACCTGGCGTGCCTGGGCCGGGTTCGAAGGCACCGTGTTCGGCGACTGGAACTGGGACGTCACTTATGGTTTCGGTCGCTTCGAGCAGAACCAGGTGCGCACCAACGGCGTAAATTTCCAGCACGTCCAGTATGCGCTTGATGCGACGAAGCTTGCCGACGGTTCTATCGCCTGCGCCGACGAGGCCGCGCGGGCAGGGGGCTGTGTGCCGCTCGACCTGTTCGGTGTCGGTTCGATCAGCGACGCCGCGGCCGACTATATTCGCGGTGACGTCTGGTATCAATCGATCAACAGCCAGCACACGCTGAGCGGCAATCTCACCGGCACGCTGTTCGAACTGCCGGCGGGGCCGGTGCAGATCGCGACCGGGTTCGAACTGCGCCGCGATCATACCGAAACGCATACCGACGAACTGACGGCCAGCGGATTCAGCAATTTCGCCTATATTCCTGAATATGCGGGCACGGTGAAAGTCGGTGAGGCCTATGCGGAAGCCAACGTGCCGCTGCTGCGCGATCTGCCGCTCGTGCATAGCCTCAGCGTAGACGGCGCCCTGCGCGTGGCCCGCTACAACCTTTCCGGCGTGGGCACCACGGTGAGCTATCGGGCCGGCGCCCAGTGGGAACCGGTGCGCGGCATGAACCTGCGCACCACGTTCAGCCGTGCCCAGCGCGCACCGGACACGACGGAACTCTACTCGCCGCCCCGCGATGACTATGACACTGTCGTCGATCTTTGTAGCGGGGTCACGGCGACCGCTGTCGGAACGATCGCCGACAATTGCCGCGCCAACCCGGGGATCGCCGCGGCGATCGCAGCGGACGGTGTGTTCCGGCAGGACAGCACCAACGTCAACGCACCCAATTCCGGCAATGCCGATCTCAAGCAGGAAACCGCTTACACCTTCACTGCCGGCGTGGTCGTGAACCCCGGTTTCCTTCCCGGACTGCAGGCAAGCGTCGATTACTACGACATCAAGGTTAAGGATGCCATTTCCGCGCTTTCCAACACCAATCAGATGTTGGAATGCTATTCGGACACGAACGGCTACGGTAACCGTTTCTGCGATGCCATCACCCGCGATGCGGAAGGCCAGATTACGCGGCTGGTCAACGAGCAGGAAAACCTGGACGAACTGCGCGCGCGCGGCATCGATGTGGCGCTGGCCTTCCAGTTCCGCCCCGAGGTGATCCCGGGCCGTGTCCGGTTGTCGCTGAACTATAACCACCGTCTCGAACTCGGTACGAAATACCAGGGCATTGCCAGCCAGTCGTCGGACGACTGGCTCGGCGAAGTCGGTACTTCGAAGGACACCGCCAAGGGAAGTGTCGAATGGAGTTCGAAGCAGTTCATGCTGAAGTGGACCACCGTCTACATCGGCAAGGCCGTGGACAGCAACGATGCGGTGGCCATGTATGCCGCCGCGGGCATCACCGACGCGATGTTCCTGCATGTCCCGGAGTTCTGGCGGCATGACCTGAGCTTCCGGATCACGCCGCCGCTCAACAATCCGAACCTGCGCATATACGGTTCGATCCGCAATGTGTTCAACAAGTACGGACCCTTCCTTCCCGATGGAACGGATAGCGGCAGCAAGTACAACTACAACTCTGTCTATGGCGTGAGCGGCCGGGCCTTCACGCTCGGGGCCCAGTTCCAGTTCTGAGCCGATGACCGGTGAGGAGGCGATGCCTCCTCACCGTACCTCCCGACAATCCATCCTTTTCCGTCGGCGCCATTGCACCGCCGGGCCCATTTTTCGAGATGTCCATGATCGCCGTTTCCCGCCTGTTCCCCTCCGCCCTTCTGATCGCCGGTCTGTCCACCGCTCCCGCCTGGGCAGGAGAACCGGCGACGATGGGGGCTGTCGATCTCCTCAGCATCGCGCGGGCAGGCAGTTCGCTTCCCGCGAATGACGGTTCGTCCATTCTCTACAGGGTGACGCAGGCGGACTGGCAGAAGAACCGCGCGAAGACCGAGCTGTGGAGCGTCGATACAGCGTCCGGCAAGGCGCGCCGCATGCTGGGGAATGGCGGTACGAGCGCGGCATGGTCGCCGGACGGCCGGACCATTGCCTTCGTCGACCGGCGCGATGGCGACAAGGGGAGCCAGATCTACCTGCTGCCCGCCGACGGCGGAGAATCCCGCAAGCTCACCACGTTGCACACCGCTCCCGCCGATCTCGTCTGGTCCGGGGACGGCAAGTCGATCTACTTCCTGGCGAACCTACCCGACGACAAGGAGCTCGCCGCGCGCAAGAAGGCGCGCGACGACATGTTCGCCTTCGAGACTCCCGGAATCCGCCGCGCGCTGTGGAAGGCGGATCTGGCGACCGGCAAAGCCGAAAAGGTCATCGTCGGTGACTTCGAGGTGCGCGGCTTCGACTTGTCCGCCGATGGCCGCGTACTGCTCTATCGCCGCGCAGATTCGCGGCTGCTTGACGATCAGTCCGCTTCGGAACTCTGGGTTCATGCCGAAGGCGCCGAAGATCGCCGCCTGACCGACAACGACTATCAGGAAATGGGTGCCCGCCTCTCGCCGGACGGCCACACGGCGCTGTTCCGCGCCAATGCACGGGACGGGCATTACGGCACGTTCAACGCCAATCTCTTCGTGGTAGATCTGGCTGACGGGAAAATCCGCGAACTCGCGGACGGTCCGGCCTGGGCAATCGAAGAAGCCGTGTGGTCTGCCGACAGCCGCACGATCTATTTCACCGCACAGGAAGGCGTGCGCACCGGGCTTTACGCGGTGGCGGCCTCCGGAGGTCGCTGGCGCAAGCTGGCAGGCGGAGACAGCGTGATTTCCGGCATTGCCCTGTCCCGCGATGGGCGAACGCTTGCCTATACCGAACGCAGCGCGCTCCAGCCTGAGGAAGTGGTGCGGATCGATCCACGAAATCCACGCCCGGTGCGGATGACGCACCTCAACGACGACATTGCCCGGCGTTTTCGCCTGCCGCGTCAGGAAGCGATCCGCTGGACCGCTCCGGACGGGCAGGCGCTGGAAGGCCTCGTCACATACCCGCTCGATTACGCGCCTGGCCGCGCTTATCCCACGATCGTGCAGAGCCACGGCGGCCCGCGCTCGGCGGACCAGTTCAACGTCTTTGCCTATGGCCGATTCCTGCCGCTGCTGTCGGCGCGGGGCGTGCTGGTGCTCAGCGTCAATTACCGGGGCGGAACCGGCTACGGTGACGCATTCCTCCAGGGCATGAATGCGGGCTACTTCCGCCATGCCGACAAGGACGTGCTGTCCGGTGTCGACGAACTGGTCCGTCGCGGCATGACCGATCCGGACCGGCTCGGCATGATGGGCTGGAGCGCCGGGGGACACATGACCGCGCGACTGGAGACGGTGACGGACCGCTTCAAGGCTGCGGTGGTCGGTGCCGGAGCGGTCGACTGGCCCTCGATGTATCTGGGTTCCGACACGCGCTGGCAGCGCAAGGAATGGTTCGTGACCCCGCCCTACGGCACGACCGCCCGGCGGGACCTCTACCAGGATTATTCGCCGCTGGCCGCCGTCGACAAGGTCAAGACGCCCACGCTCATTCTTGCCGGGGCCGAGGACGAACGCGTGCCTTCTGCCCAATCGGTGATGTACTACCGCGCGCTTTCGGCGCTCGGGGTGGAGGCCGCCCTCTACCTGGCACCGCGAGAGCCGCACAATTTCCGGGAACTGCGGCACAGGCTTTTCCAGATCAACGTGCAGATGGACTGGTTTTCGCGCCATGTCCTCGACGCTTCTTATGAAAACGAAAAAGCGCCTGTCGAAGATTCCGGTGTTGTCGCATCGGAATAAGTCTCTGGCGGAAACTGCGTCGGGTCGGCTTGTCCAGCCGGCCTGCCGCAGGACTCGCCGGTGCATCGCCGTACATTGATCCCAAAAAGGATGCTGGAATCAGCCATTCTCATCCTGTGATCGGCGTGTATGCCAACGTGGTACGGGTTTCCTGTTGGCACGGAGTCTGGCTTGATGTTGACTCAGTCAACAACATGAGCGATGTTGATAGGGTCAACAATGTTCGTGAGTGAATTCCAATGCCTCCTTCTACAGCCGCCGATGTCGAGCTCCTTCGCTCTTTTAATAGAACCTATACGGCCCGGTTGGGCCTGCTCGACGCCCGCCTCGGCAGTAGCCCGTTCACGCTGAGCGAGGCACGTATCCTGTTCGAGTTGGCCCATCGTGATGCGCCGACAGCCGCTGAAATTGCGAGGTCACTCAATCTCGATCGTGCTCAAATGAGCCGGACACTGAAGCGGTTTGGCGAGCGGGGCCTTGTGGTTGCGCGCGAGGATCCTGAGCATGGACGACATCAACTACTCGAACTCACCCCGGAAGGCATTGCCGCTTTCAACGAGCTTGAGGAGGGGGCTCGCAGTGGAGTGCGCGGTCTCCTTGATGAACTGCCGCTGCATCGTCGTAGCCGATTGCTCGGCGCGGCAGCTTCAATCCGCGACATGTTCGAAATGAATCCTGCGCCGACGTTGCTCTTACGCGGATTGCGACCCGGCGACATCGGGCTGATCGTCCATCGGCAAGCGATCCTGTACGCCGCCGAATATGGCTACGACAGCAGCTATGAAGCGCTGATCGCGCAGATCCTCGCAGACTTCCATCAGACATTCGATCCCGAGCATGATGGCGCCTGGATTGCTGAACTGGACGGAAAAATGGCCGGATCCATTTTCCTCGTAAATGGCGGCGAGCCCAGCGTCGGCAAGTTGCGGTTGCTCTATGTGGAGCCTGAGGCTCGCGGCGCAGGCGTGGGGAAGCAACTGGTGAACGTCTGCGTCGAGCGTGCAAGGGCAGCGGGTTACAAGCGACTTGATTTGTGGACCGATGGTCAACTTGCTCCGGCGCGCCGGCTCTACGAGCGAGCCGGTTTTACACGGTGCGAAACGAAACGCGAGCGCCACTTCGGGCAAGATATCGAAAGCGAAACGTGGTCCCTCGACCTATAGTGTCTGCCCACGCGAAACTCGGCTCCGCCACCGGAAACTGAGAGGCCCCCAATAAACCGGCGACAGCGGGCCTCGATCCAACCGGTCCATATCTTCCATCGGTTCAGGTACGATCGAGACAACGAACGCCTCTTTTCAGGAAGCCGCAACGGCTGCGTGAAGGGCGGCTAACGTTGGACTAAGGCGGACTTCGCCCGTCCGGCCCTCAAAATTAACATAAGAGTGCTCTGTCCTGTAAGCGCATTTGAAGATTTCACTCGGCCGGTCGAAGCCTCGGGTCCTAGGTCCGTTACCCTGCTCTATTGCATGTAGAACCAACGCCCCGTAGGTGAATGCGAATCATTTGCATTTGCAATAGGGGAAATCGTGCGACACCATTCGAAGGGGGCGCTGCTTGCAGCCTCTGCAGCTTCCTTGCTGTTTGTTCCGGGTCTGGCGTGGGCCGAGGACGCAGACGAAGCAAGTGCCAACCCGGATACGATCATCGTTACCGGCCTGAGCGACAACAAGACCAGCACCGGTACGAAGACGGATACGCCGCTCATCGCCACACCCCAGAGCATCACCATTATCGACCGGGAGGAATTGACCCGCCGCAATGCCCTGTCGATCAATGAGGCGCTGGGTTATGTCGCGGGCGTCTCCACCAACCAGCGCGGTGCCATGGCGACGCGCTACGATCAGTTGGTTTTGCGCGGTTTCGCCCCCGGCGTGTTCCTCGATGGCATGCGGCTTATCGCAGGGCCTTACTCGACGCCGCAGATCGATTTCAATCGGGTCGACCATATCGACGTGGTGAAAGGTCCGGCCTCCGTCCTCTACGGCAATTCCACACCGGGCGGCTTGGTCAACCTCACCAGCAAGATGCCGGAGGCCGACGCTTTCGGCCGGTTCGAGGGCCAGGTTGGGAACTACGATACGTTCCGTATCGCGGGCGATGTCAATCAGCCGCTCGATAGTGAAGGAAGGCTCAAGGCCCGGCTCGTCGGTGGATGGCAAAAGGGCGACAATCTTGCCCAGGGCACCTTCAGCGAACGTTGGCATGTCAGCCCGATGCTGACCTTCTCTCCGGATAGTGCCACCTGCCTGACGCTGATCGCTACCTATCAGCACACGCCGCACGGCGGCGGTTATTCCGGAACGCCTGCTGCCGGTACCGTCCTGCCTAATCCGGCCGGCAAGATTCCGCGCAACATGAACACCGGCGATCCGGGATATGAGCGCTACGATCACAAGGCGAAATCGATCGCGGCATTCTTCCGGCACGACTTCGACGAACATCTCAGCTTCGCGTCCAATTTCCGATATCAGAACAACAAGCTGTCCTATCGTCAGATCTATACCTCAGGGTTCGCGACAACGGGTACGGGAACGAACCGAAACAGTGATTACTCCACGATCATCCGCGGCGGCGGCGGCGCCGACGAGGACTTCGATACGCTCACCCTGGACAATCACCTGAATGCAAAGTTCAAGACCGGCTTCATCCAGCACAATCTGCTGGTGGGCCTCGATTACCAGCGCATCACCGGTGAGAATGTCCAGCAATTCAACAGCGGACAGACGAGCAATCCGCTCACGAGCATCCCCAACCTGAAGCTCTTCGCAACGGTCTATGGCGGTGTCCTGCCGAGCCTCGATCTCACCGTGTTATCGCCGAATTACACCAACACGTACGGCAAGCGCGATCAGGTCGGACTCTATTTCCAGGACCAGATGTCGATCGGCCGCTTGCAGCTGATCGCCAGCGGACGTCAGGATTGGTACGAGCAGACCTCGATCAACCTCAATCCGACGACCGCTGCGGCGATCGCGGCGCCCGTGACGAGGCTGGCGCAGACCGCATTCACCATGCGATTGGGCGCTCTCTATGAGTTCGAATTCGGCCTTTCGCCTTATTTCAGCTACTCGGAATCCTTCGAGCCGCAGGCCGGCACGCGGTATGTCACCGCGACCGAAACCGCGCCGTTCGTGCCGATCACCGGGCATCAGTATGAAGGCGGTCTCAAATATCAGCCGAAGGGGCTCGACGCTCTGTTCACCGTCTCGGTCTATCAGCTGAAGCGTCAAGGCAATCCCGTCTCCGATCCGCGCGCTGGTACAGGCGGCATTCCCGCGAACGCGACGATCCAGATCGGCGAGACCCGTGTTCGCGGCGTCGAATTCGAAGGCCGCGGCGAGGTTCTTCCCGGTTTCGATGTAGTGGCTACCGCGAGCTATACCGATGCCATTATCACCGAAGGCACGCCGGCCATCGCCGCCACGGCCACCAACAGCGGTACGCCAACCACGACCGGAACGCGCCAGCTCGGTACGCCGAAGTGGAATCTTTCCAGCTTCCTGTCCTACGACTTCGGCAAGTCCCCGAACGCTGAAGGTGCTCTTTCCGGCCTGAACCTAGGCGCCGGCATTCGTTACGTCAGCGGATCCGATGGTACGACCAATTACGCCGTCATCAACGGCGTGACGACATTCCAGCGCTTCCGCACCGGAAACTTCATGCTCGTCGATGCGGTTCTGGGCTATGACCTGTCCAAGGTCGGACTCCAGGGCTGGAGCGCTTCCGTCAATGCGTCGAACCTGTTCGACAAGACCTACATCAGCGCCTGCCCGTTTCTCAACAGCTGCTACTACGGCGGCCCCCGTACGGTCGTAGGATCGCTGCGTTTCAACTGGTAATCGCTGCGACAATGGGAGGTAGCTTTGCCTGCTTTGAACGCCGGGAAGCGTTCAAAGCAGGCGAGCTGCCGCCTTGGCCTGAGCCTTCAGATGTCTGGGGTGGACCGGCGAAATTCCGCTCCGACTTCGAGTTAGCAGTACCGCTGGTTTCTGCCGCCAGGCGGCTTTCGGAGCGAGTCCTTGGAATGCGGCCGGGGCCAACTCAGCGCCGCTCAATGGCCCGAACGCTGCGGTTACGGGACATAGATGGGGGCGCACAATCCACGTAAGCCCTGCGAGAAGGGAAAAGATTGGGTTGCTCACCCGAGGTCCAATAAGCTCCGATCTGGCCGTGTTACATCAAATGCAATTTCACCCGGGTGCGGTCGAGCCACGGACCTGAGCATCAGCGTTCCGCATCAAGCGACACATGCGATCACGAAACGCGATTGTGCGCCGTTCGCAAATTCCTCCCCTCGGGGACAGTTGCGCGCGGGTCAGTGTTCCGACATGCAAACCTTCTGTCATTTCGGCGCCTGAAACTAGGCGCGCTAACGAGAGAATACCCATGCTGCTTGATGGTCCTCGCCTCGCTCCCTTGTCCGGTTCCAGTCCCAATGCACTCGTCGTCTTGATCCATGGTTACGGTTCGAACGGTGACGACATGATCGCGCTGGCCGGGATGATGCAGCAATTTCTTCCCGACGCCGCTTTCGTCGCGCCGAACGCCCCCGGACTGATCCCCCACATGGCTGCAGCGCATCAATGGTGGCCGATCGACACGTTCTCGATGGCCGAGCGATCGGCCGGTGCCGATGCAGCCACGCCAGTTCTCGACGCCTTCATAACCGCTGAGCTGGAGACGGCCGGGCTGGCGAACTCGCGACTGCTTCTTGTCGGTTTCAGCCAAGGGGCGATGATGGCGCTGCACATGGGACTTAGGCTGCCCGAGGTGGCGGCCGGTATCGTCGGCATCTCGGGCATGCTCGTGGCCCCCGAGCGACTGGACGCGGAAATTCGCAGTCGCCCTCCTGTCCTTCTCATTCACGGCACCGAGGACGAAGTGGTCCCGTTTCGGTCGATGGATCTTGCAGCGACATACCTCGAGCAGGCCGGCGTACCGACTGAAACGCACATATCGGCGGGCGAGGAGCACGGGATCGCGCCGGATGGTCTGGAGGCGGCAATCGCTTTCGCACGCCGCGTGCTCGTTTGATCGGGACGGACCGAGCACGGGGCTTGCCGGGAAGATAGGCAAATACCCAAAGCTCCACTGGCGGTCTGCGCGTCAGCCGGCGCACTAATTTGGACCAGCCTTCCCCTATTCCAGGTTTGCCTGACGCGGCGGAGGGGACTAGCGGAACCGTATGCACCTGACTGCCGAAGCCTTCTCGTTCTTGATTCTCATCGCGCTTATGGCGGGAAGTATCGACGCCTTGGCGGGCGGAGGTGGTCTTCTCACGATTCCAGCGTTGATGGCTGCGGGGGTGCCTCCTGTGGCGGCCTTGGCAACCAATAAGCTGCAAAGCACGATCGGCACGGGATCTGCGGTCCTGACCTTCCTGCGCGCTGGCCGGATCGACATGAAGGCATTCGCGATCCCGGCGGCGGGTGCGTTCGCCGGTTCTGTCCTTGGCGCCACCGCTGTCCAGCACGTCAATCCGAGTTTTCTGGCAGGTTTCGTCCCGGTTCTGCTGATTGCGATGGGGTTCTATTTCCTGCTGGCACCTAAAATGAGCGACGAGGATCGTCACGCCAGATTGGGTCATGTGGGGATCACAGCCGTTTGCTCGGTGATCGGTTTCTATGACGGCTTCTTTGGTCCTGGAACCGGATCGTTTCTGACGACCGCGCTTGTTGCACTAGCTGGTCTCGGTCTCGTCCGCGCCATAGCAAACACCAAGTTCATCAATCTGGCGACTAATGTGGCCGGGCTGCTGGCAATGATTGCCGGCGGAGAAGTCCTTTGGATCCTCGGCTTCAGCATGGCTGCAGCAAACATCGCGGGAAACCAGATTGGGGCATGGCTGGCGATCCGCTTCGGCGGCCGCGGTGTTCGTCCGCTTCTGGTCGTCATGTCGTTCGCACTGACAATCAAACTCCTCGCAGATCCCAGCAATCCTCTTTGGAGTTTGCTGAAATAGCACTGCCATCACGATCGGGGCTGGTCGCGATCTGCCGAGACGGGGGACGATGCCGTCGTTCGATGTGCCGCTCCGGCAGCATCCAGATCGTCGCGCAGGCCAGAGGTGAGCTCAATTCGACCTCAAGGGGTTACACCGCCGCGGCGGAGTGATAGGGACGAATCGATGCGCAAGCTGTTGCCCTTCCTTGCCTGCCTGATGCTGATCCTGGTCAGTTGGTCCGGCATGGCGCACGCTGTGGAAGCAGCGGGCGGCAGCGATGCAGGGTACGATTTTTCCTACCATGCGCCCGGCGACGGTGACGAAGTCCCGGGCGACGCGGACAACGGCCTCCCCCACCATCACGGTGCCTGTCACAGTCATGATCTGGGCACTCCCTCGATGACGGTAGTGCCGCCCATTGCCCACTCGGCCGGGCAGGTTCTCGAGTTTCGGCGGTCTCTCCCGCTGGATCCGACAGACGGCAACGTAACACCGCGCCCTCCACGAACCTGACGTTTCCGCCGGTCGGCTGATGTCGACCAGGAATCCTCCGTCAGGAAATTCATATCATGAAGACCATACTCGCGGCGATGCTCGCCGCGGCGTCCTGTGCCGCAACGGTGCAGGCGCAGGAAGCACCGAACGCGCCTTCCGGCACAGTAATCCTAACCCTTGACGAAGCTGTTGCCGCTGCCGGTGGCTCCGCTCAAGCCATGGCAGCAGGCCGAGCAGGTGTCGATGCAGCCAAGGCAGGCCGAACCGTCGCAAGCCTTCGTCCCAACCCGGTTGCTCAAGGGCAGATAGAAAACGTCATGGGCACCGGCTCTTACTCCGGAGTCCGCAGCAATGAGGCCACTGTCGGGTTCATGCAGACCCTGGAACTGGGCGGTAAGCGCAGCGCCCGCGTCGCGGTGGCAAACGCCGAGTTGTCCCGCGCCGAACTTCAGGCAGCGATCATTGCCGCCGACGTTCGCCTGCAGGTGACGCAGCTTTACGTGGAAGCGGTCTCAGCCGAGCGCCGCCTGATTACGGCTAGGGACCAGGCGCGGATCGCCGGTGACGCGCTTCGCGCCGCTGGCGTCCGGGTTCAGGCCGGCCGCGCCTCGCCGCTCGAACAGCAGCGCGCTGACGTGGCTCGGGTGAACGCCGAAGCCAATGTCGAACGGCAGGACCGCCTTGCGCGTGCTGCGCGTACAAATCTCGAACGCCGTATCGGCCGGGCCTTTGATGGTCCGTTGGATGTGGCCTTGCTTGATCGACTGCCTTCCGCATCTGTCTCCTACGGTCCCTCGGAGCCGATCAGGCCCCAGGGAACCTTGGCACTGGCTGCCGCCGATGCGGACCTCGCCATCGCCGATGCAGGTGTTCTTCTCGCCAACTCAAACAGGGTGCCGAACATCGACGTCGGTCCGTCGGTGCGCCGCCTGGAAGCAACGAAGGACTTCGCTGCGGTCTTCACCGTGTCGATCCCGCTCCAGATCTTCAACAATGGCGGTGCGGCGCTGGCACAGGCTGGCGCCCAGCGTATCCAGGCCGAGGCCAATCGCCGGGTGACGGCGCTCGATATCGAGCAGGCCATCACCAACGCGCAGGTCGATGCCGACAACGCTGCGACCACGGCGCGAGCGACATCGGGACCGGCCTTGCAGGCCGCTCAGGAAGCAGCCCGCATCGCCCGCATCGGCTATCGGGAAGGCAAGTTCAGCCAACTTGATCTGCTCGATGCCGAACGCACTCTTGCCGACACGCGCGTCGCCGCGATCGATGCTCTCGCATCCTACCAGAATGCCCGCGCGCAGCTGGAGCGCCTGACTGCGCCCGCCGTCGCACCTCAAGGGGGGAACTGATCGCCATGAAGCGCAATACATTCGCTTACGCCGCCCTGCCTCTCTCGCTCGCCTTGGCCCTCTCGGCCTGTGGCGGCAGTGACAAAGCCCTAGAAGGTCCGCCCGAAGAAACGCCTGCCGCGATCGATGCCAAGCCAGTCGAGGGCAAGGTAGTCATGACCGCCGAGCAGATCAGTTCGGCCGGGATCCAGCTGGGGCGTCCCACGATCGGCGGTTCGGGCACCATCGACCTGCCCGCGACGATCGACGGCGATCCACAGGGCATGCAGGTTGTCTCCGCGGCCATTGGCGGGCGGGTCGTCTCACTGACCCGCAACCTCGGCCAGTCGGTCAACCGAGGTCAGGCCATCGCCGTGATCGAGAGCCGCGAGGCGGCCTCGCTTAATGCCGAGATCGAAGCGGCACGGGCGCGACTCTCGCTCGCCAACTCAAACCTCAACCGCGAACAGCGCCTGTTCGCCCAGAAGGTCTCGCCGGAGCAGGATCTCATCGCCGCCCGTACTGCCGCGATCGAAGCCCGCATCGCGCTGCGCCTCGCCCAGCAGCAGGTATCGGCGGCAGGGACAGGCGGCGGCGCATTGAACCGTATCGCCATCACCTCGCCTATTTCCGGCCAGATCATCGCACGCAGCGTCGTGCTGGGCCAGACCGTCGCCGCCGATGCCGAGTTGTTTCGCGTGGCGAACCTCTCCAGCGTCTCGCTCTCGCTCAACTTGCAGCCACAGGATGCGGGACGCGTGCGCCCGGGCAATTCCGTTACGGTCAAGGCAGCAGGTCGTGAAGCCACCGCGCGAGTGACCTTTGTATCTCCGGCGCTCGACACCACCACCCGCCTTGTGCCGGTGATCGCCACGCTCGACAATCGCGCTGGCCAGTGGCGGGTTGGCGAGCCGGTTACGGCATCGATCTCCCTGACCGACAACGACGGCGGCAATGCGGTCAAGGTGCCGATCACGGTCGTCCAGACCGACGAGGGCAAGACCGTCGTCTTCGTTCGTACCAAGACCGGCTTCCAGGCGACCCCCGTCACTCTGGGCGACAGCGCCGGAGAGATGATCATCGTCAAGTCGGGCCTCAAGGGCACCGAGGAGATCGCCACTGTCAACAGCTTCACGCTCAAGGCCGAGCTGGGCAAGAGCGAAGCGGTGGAGGACTGAGCCATGATCGCCCGCGTAGTCACATGGGCGGTCGAGAAGCGCTGGCTCGTCCTGCTTCTCACCGCCATAGCCGCCGTTATCGGCGCGGCGTCACTGTCCCGTCTGCCGATCGACGCAGTGCCGGACATCACCAACAACCAGGTCCAGATCAACGTCCGCGCGCCCGCTCTTTCGCCTGAATTGGTGGAGAAGCAGGTCTCTTTCCCGATAGAGACGGCGCTGGCCGGTATTCCCGGTCTCGAATTCACCCGCTCGCTCAGCCGCAATGGCTTTGCGCAGGTGACGGCGGTGTTCTCGGACTCCACCGATATCTACTTCGCCCGCCAGCAGGTCGGCGAACGTCTCCAGGGCGTTGCGGAGAACCTCCCTGCAGGCGTGAATCCGGAAATGGGGCCGATCGCGACCGGTCTTGGCGAGGTCTACATGTGGACGGTCAAGCTCCAGCACCGTGCCGATGACAAGCACCGCCCCGGCGAACCGGGCCAGCAGCCCGACGGCAGCTACATCACACCCGAAGGCGAGCGCCTGACGACCGGGGCCGAGAAGGCGACTTATTTACGCACCGCGCAGGACTGGATCGTCACCCCGCTGCTCAAGAGCACGAAAGGCCTTGCGGGTGTCGATTCCATCGGCGGCTATGCCAAGCAGTTCCTCGTCGTCCCTCACCTCCAGCGCCTCGCCTCGCTCAACATCTCGCTGACCGATCTCGGCAACGCGCTGGAGCGCAACAATACCAGCGTCGGCGGTGGATTTGTGGATCGCAATGGCGAAGGTCTTGCCGTCCGCTCCGATGCGCTGATCCGCAATGCTTCGGAACTCGGCCGCACCGTAGTTGCCACCCGAGAGGGCGTGCCTATCACGCTCGATCAGGTTGCATCGGTCCGTTCGGGCCAGGCCATCCGCATGGGTTCGGCCTCCGAGAACGGCACCGAAGTCGTTGTCGGCACCGCCATCATGCGGATCGGTGAGAACAGCCGCACGGTCGCGACCGCAGTCGCCGACAAGCTGCAGTCCATCAACGCTTCGCTGCCGCCCGACGTGGTCGTGCAGCCGGTGCTGAACCGCACCGCGCTGGTGAATTCGACCATCAAGACCGTGGCAAAGAACCTGAGCGAAGGTGCGGTGCTCGTCATCATCGTGCTCTTCCTGCTGCTCGGCAATTTCCGGGCAGCGCTGATTGCCGCGCTCGTCATCCCTGTCACGATGATGCTCACCGGGTTCGGCATGTTGAAGGCGGGTGTCTCCGCCAACCTGATGAGCCTTGGTGCCCTCGACTTTGGCCTTATCGTCGATGGCGCGGTCATCATCGTCGAGAATGCCCTGCGCCGGATCGCCGAGGACCAGCACCATCATGGTCGCCTCCTCAGCGTGAAGGAGCGCCTCACCACCGTC